>OKPH01000056.1_pt1 | contig 59640 bp, 66 predicted proteins | sample 1613951 | NCBI WGS metagenome assembly OKPH01 (sample SAMN04436894, study PRJEB24849) | human gut metagenome | biome: human gut; feature: NICU; material: stool | host: Homo sapiens | place: USA: Saint Louis, MO | collected 2012-06-12
CCCCTGGATCAATTTTCAACCGCTGGGGTGGATCAGTTTTGCACCGTTGGTAACAAAGGCCCACAGCGCTCTCTACGATACTGACCTGATGATGCAGTGTTTCTTCAAAGCCCGAGAGAAATACGGCTTCTTCAAACTCCCATTCGAAAGCGCCTGATGGCGCTTTTTCTTTGCCTTCAGTTCTTCTAACTGCCTGTAATTATGACTTTTCCGCCTGATAGGTTTTGCCAGAATACGCTCAACCAAAACGCGGAAACGCACCAACGAAAACATAAGGAGTTAAAAATGAGCGCAGTTACAAACACTGTTAAAAACGATGACCTAGACGAACTGACTGCAATGTTGCAATCTCTCGACGAACCAGTGCAGAAAGCTGCGAAAATGAGCGGTGTCGACGAGATCGACGATCTTCTCTCTGGTCTGGATGATGCAATCGCAAAACCAGTCGAGGCGGTGGCGGATGAAGTCATGAATGCCAGCTCTACCGGCGATCTGAGTAGCGTTCTGGAAGAGCTTGAGATTGAGCACGAATCGGTGAAGGTCGAGGAACCAGAGCGTGACCTTGTTGCGGAGATAGTGAACGAGCCAGCGCCTGAACTTGACGCTCGAAGTACTGAGACTACCGGTACAGATCCAACCCCTTTACCTTCAGTGGCGTCAGAGCCTAAACCTGAAGAAGAGCAGCCAAAACGCCAGAAGGCAAAATCAGAGCGTACCCCGGCCAAACCTCGCTTCACGCTGGAAGGTAAGGACGAATCGTTCTATGCGACAGCCGGTCTGGAAAGTGAGAGCTTTACTGCCGCATTCGAAGGGGCGCCAGTCAAAGCGAAAGACAAGATCTTAAACCTTTTGAACTGGTTTAGTGGTGGGCCGGAAATCAGCGTCTACACGGTAATCGCAATGCGCCATATCCTTGACGCGAACACGGCGACCAGCAATAGCATTAAACTGGCGCTAATGAGCAACCCGGAGAAACCATATCCGCTCAACACCGCTTCGACTCAGGCTGGCCAGATGATGGCTGTGTTTCCAGCTACTGGCATTGCCACCAGGGAAGGTGGAAATCTAACCCTTAATAAAGAGTCGCCGATCGTCAAAAAATTCATAGCGGAGTATTCCATTGGATGATGTTCCCCTACCCGATCTAAAGCCCCCTGACAGCTTTAGGACGCTGGGTAAGCAATTGCATACCCAGCATCGATAAAACGCGCCAGAGAGCTTCCCGTTTGCGAATCTGGCGCGTTCTTCTTTGTTTGCTATCCGTTTGATTAAATGAAAAAAATAGGTAAGTATTTACCTATCAGAGCAAGATAATGATCGCAGCCGAAAAAATCAAAAAGCGAGAGCGTGATGCCTCTCTTCGCGACCTTTGGCGCACACCGCAGTGGTTGTTTGTCGCCATCCAACGTTACATAGGCGTAAAGTTCGATGTGGACGTCGCCTGCAACAAAGATAACGCTCTCCTGCCGAACTTTATCGGTGTTGAGCGTGATGCGCTCAAGTGCAGCTGGGGAGAACCTGGCACTGTGGCGTTCCTTAACCCGCCCTACTCCAAAATCACCCCCTGGATAGACGCAGCCATCCGCGAGCAGGCGCGTGGAGTGACGACGGTCATGTTGATACCACAATCCCTCGATACGCAGTGGTACGAGCGTGCGGCTGAATGCGCCAACGAAACCGTCATCTTGTCTGGCGGCCGCGTGGCGTTCGTTGAGCCAGATGTTGAACTTGGGCTGGTGGAGGTGAACATCAACCCTGGTGGCAGCATGTTGCTTATCTTCCGTGGCTACTGTCAGGAAGCTGGGCACACCATCAGCAAGATACCGCTGGCGGTGATGAAAAAGCTGGGTGGTTATGATCCTGCCAATGTTGTCAGGAAGAAGAGACCACGTAAAAAGGCAGCGTAAACACCAGTCTGGGAGTTAGTTTGAGAACCTGCTTCCGTATATATAAATAACTAAGTACTAATTATTAATATATACAGACGCAGGCTTATTAAGACGTGATTTCCAAACAACTCCCAGACCGTTTTACACCTCCAGAACCCACTGGAACCCCTCTTCAGACGCTCTAGAATCGATTTTATGAACCACAGTAAGGAAAACTATCATGGTATACCCGACGAACGTCGTAGCGCTCGTTGAGAGCGATTTTCTGGCCAAAGTGCGCGACATGATGAAAGATCGCGATAAGGCTTTCAGTCTCTACGAATGGTCGCTCAAATGTCTTCATTCAGGCGAGCACAAAGAGCTGGTGGAGCAGCTGTTAGGGGAACTCATCAATGAGGTGTTTGCCCTGAACGTCCAGCTTCATGGTCGAGAAAATAATCAATCGAAATAATCGGTAAGTACTTACCATTTAAAACGCAGATCGCCAGTGATAAAATCTACCCGCTTTCCGGATTGATTCCGGCAGCTCGACCTGATGGGTGGGGGATAGCGTCACTGGCGTCAGGTTTAAAAAAGCTCACTACCAGCGTAGAACCGGCACCGTTTAGGGGTTGGGGAAGGGGGAACCAAAGTGAGCAGAGAGAAGGGTCACTTTATGATTGTCGAGTCTGGAGTGTTTCGAGAGGTTGAATCCAGTACTCCCCTTCATAAAGTGTGGGAAGATCTCGGTTCTGGGGTGCTGTCATCCATAACTTCCCAAGCCTAAGCTGGCAGTAGACTTAGGTCATAACTTTTCAGGTTATGTAACGACCAGGTTGGTGAGGAAATTTTGTACTCACCTCCCTGGGAAAGTATTACCTGAAAAGACAACCTCTCACTTCGTTCGAGGTGAACTTCACTCACTTCGTTCGTTCAGTTCAGGTTTTATTAAAACCTGTTCTGGGAAGTAAGTTTTTCTTTTCTAAAAATTTTTAATATTTACACGCACGCGTGCGCACACGCGCGAGGAAAAAAAATCGTCGCGGCGCGCGATTCTGGAGCCAAAATGACGACCAAGACCCCAGCCCGGCAACATACTGGCTGCCGCACGAAGTCCAAAGCCAGATACCAAACCCACCAGCAATCCCGTACCAACTTCAAAACCCCCGTAGTCGAGTTTAATCCCCAGCTCAAAACCGTAAAAGTATTCAGTGATGGCTCTTGCCTCAAAAATCCGGGCGGGCCGGGCGGTTACGGCATCGTTCTCCAGTATCGAGGCGAAGAGCGCGAGCTTTCTGAGGGCTTCCACAGCACGACCAACAATCGGATGGAGATGATGGGCGCCCTGATTGCGCTGGAGCGTCTGAAGTACCCCTGCAACGTGATCCTGCATTCCGACAGCCAGTATTTAAAAAACGGCATGACGCTCTGGATGAAAGGCTGGAAGCGTAACGGATGGATCACGTCTGAGAAGAAGCCAGTCAAAAACGTCGATCTCTGGAAACGTCTCGATGCGGCCGCCAGCCGTCACAATGTCCGCTGGAAGTGGGTTAAAGGTCATGCCGGCCATCGCGAGAACGAAATGTGTGACCGCCTGGCGAAGATCGCCGCCTACTCCGCAGCTGATATGCCTCACAAGCGTGACATAGGATTATTGTCACAAAATTATAAGTAAGTATTTACCTATCATTTTAAATCAGGTATCTTACCGTTCGTCAGGATGACGAAGTACCGGTTAGGTACTGTTCCAGGATGGAACGCCAAAAGGCGGCTGGCTTGGCCAGCCGCAACTCTTTCTGACACTGAATGGAATCCAAATGGCACGTCAAACGCCTTTCACTTCTTTCAATAAACGTCCCCGTTCAATTCGCCTGGTTCTGGCCGAGCTGTTTAGCGGTCGTGTTTCTGCACGCCTTGCGGAACTGGAAGAACGAGTGTTTGAGCTGGAGAAGCGCATTGATGCGCAAGCTACCGCCATAGCAAATCTGGGCGCGACAGTAGGCATGGAGAAGGTGCGTGATTCCGTCGCCTCTCGTGTGTTGCGTGAATCCAAGGCACACAAGGACAGTTCTCATGGAAAATTTTCAACGAAATCGACTGAAGCCAATGGCCTACGGAGTAATTTTAGCAACCCTGGCAGCGGTAGTCGTGCCAGCCGGTCAGAGTCTGTTGATACCGGACACAACTACTTCCACCACAACCTTGCAGACGACACCCCTGCCAGAACGACCTCCTGTCTCTCTGGATGGGATGCTGCTGGACACGATTCCAGCTCGACCTGCAACTACGGATCTTCCTTCTGCTGTGACTGAGGCTATTGCATGAAATGGAGCTTCCTCAATACCCTAATAATATGGATTGAATATTGTATTTTACTTATGACGGCTGGACTTTGTAATTTTTTTTATTGAGTTTTCATCTTCGTAAAACTTTCGATAAAAACGCAGGCTAATAAGATATTATAGCCTGCGTTGTGATTTACTTACACTTGTTATTTAAATAGCTTCTAATATATAGATCAAGCAACTTGCTTAGCTGTTTGTTAACTTCATCATGTTTTTGAGGGCTACGCATTTTAGAAAGATGTCGCTCAAGAAATTTTGAAGGCAACTTTATAACCAATTTGTTATGGTTGTCATAAAGTTCTTTTACCCAGATTAGCTCTTTATGTTTTTCTAAGTTTTCAGAGTAATCCCTATTTATAATGAAAGCTAGCCTACCATAATCTTTAAATAAATATGAATTTACTTGTCTATATTCATCAGCACCTAACGTTTTGTAGTTTTTGATTTCGAATACAACTTGTCGAGATTGGTAATCAGTCAATATCCTTTTCCAGACAGGTGTGTCGGCAAGGTTTGTTGCAATAATGTCTCGCTGCTGTAGACCATTTTTGTTTGAATGGAGTTCAATATTGGTCAAATTCGTCGCAAACAATATTTTAATAGCTTTCAAAGCCCATGCTTCAAAATCAACAGCCCCTTCCTTACCTTCTGGGATATTATTTAATTCTTGAAGAAGAGCACCGATCCGTTGTTTTCGTTGTTCTTCTGATATGGAGCTAACTTCGATATCGTATTCATCGTGGATATCGTCAGCTGTTTCAGGAGTAATGTCTGACTCATGAACACTTAATGCAAGCCAATAGCAAGGATGTAGCAGAAGCTTGGAGCCTGGTGTAAACTCTTTTTCTGGTTCTTTTCCATCATGACAAAACACATATGATGAGGACTGCTGATTGTATAATCCAAAAAAACCAACACTATACAAACGTTGGATCACCTGAACAGGACCTTCAAACAAAAGGATGTCCTGTAATTTCATTTTGTCATTAACTTCTTTTATATCAAATGCTTGGCTTATTATTTCAGAGGCTTCCGCGATGGTAAAATCTGGTCTTTTATTGCCAAAAAGCGATGTAAATATATCTAGTGCAGGGAATACATTTTCATATTCTTTTAGTAAGTCGTTAAGCCTGTTTTGAGATATTGTGTTTGCAGTGGCTTTTATGTCATCAATTATTATTTTTGTGCGATCGTGAGTTGCGGCCCTCAGGAAAGCATCATTTAATAATACCAAGATATCTCTCGGTCTATATAATGTAAGCTTAAGTGCTTCTTTAAAACCCGTATTTGACTGTAATTCATTAGCGGTGTACGCATTCCAAACTCGCGTGTTATTTTCTATGGTTGAGTTAAATGCAACTCTCATTCTGTTACAAACCAAATTGAAGAGATTGTATTCGTCCCAATGTAATCTTAATACCTGTCCTTCAATGTTTCTGGTAAAATCAGGGTCCATTTTAGATATGGCTCTATGGATATTGTCTCTAACGAAAGCAAATGCGATAACTTTTTCTTGCAAATTTTGTTTTATATCAATAACAGACTGAATGAAACCGTCAACGATAGCAACCCCTAAATCATCTGGAGTGTATCCTTCATCTAGCCTGTCAGCAAAAATAACGAATTGATGGTTTGATTTTGAAATAGCTTCGAATAAAACCTCTTCTAGTAAATCTAATTCAAAATTATCTGATAAATCTGATATTCTTGTAGCCGGTTTAACATCTTTTCCAGTATCAAGGATAGATATTAATTTTTTCCTTATTTTACCACTTATGTTTTGTCTTTTAGCTCCCCAAGATAATAAGTGTTTCTCTACACTTTTATAGTCTAGATCATTTTTCATCCTATAGTGGCTTGCTATTTCGGAAAGTAATTCCATATAAATCGCATAGCGCCAAGCTAGTTTGCTTCCGGCTTTAATATGCAAATAATTTTCACCGAAAAGTGAGACAACATCTCTTAGACCAATAATTTGTTCTTCAATAGGGCTAATGGTCATCACATGCGTTTTAGGTTTTGCGTGCCAATGTTTTGACAGCATATGCACTAATGCACTTTTGCCAGTGCCTCTGCGACCTACAACTATGCATCGATCATACGACTCTAAAAGAGCTTTATAATCAGTTGTTTGCCAGAATGAGGCTTCAAGCATTTTGGCATCGTGTTCTGCTCTGATATCCCCTAGAACGTTACCTTTCATGTATTACCCTTTTAGCGTTAAAAGGAGGGGGCAATGGCCTTTGTAGACTTGAGTTCCATTTGCCTGATGCCATCCTCATCAAACTTCTTCCGTTTTCCCGAAGAGGGGGGAGATTAATGTATCATTTTTAACGGGTTACACAAGAATATGACTTCTTAATCTAGGAGCTGAGCGTTCTTCAGGAAAAAAATAAGCATGAATGACAGCGGTTGTAGCCTTAGATTTTAAGGTGGTTACGTTCTTAATTTATTGAATTACCAATTAACTTTGAACACTATCAATTTAGCGTCTCTAAGCGTCTCTACAACCCCTGTGAATACTGCTTTTACGCCTTTTCAACTTTGGGAAAATAACACCAATAAGAAAACAATTTGTTTAATGGTGTGATCATGAATACAGCCCTTTCCATCATTGACGCTATCACCCCAAACACTGATATCGACTACCGGCAGGAAATGAACGTCATCCACGAAATTGTGGCCGAGTGCGAGAAAGAGATCGCATTCATGCATCAGGTTCACGACTTCGTTTATGGCGACGAACGCCACAACATGATTAACCGCCTGCTGCGACTCAACCACCGGCCGGATGACGAGCGCACACGCTTTAACAGAGCCTGGCTGGACAAGGTCGACCTTGAATGGGTGAAACAGAATATCTGGGCCGAGTACTGGAAGAAGGTCACGGATATGACAAACGTTCTGCTGATCATGCCAGCTTCCCGCCGCGACGAGTGGCGTGAGCAGTTTATCGAGGGCAAGCAGGAGACCATCAGGACTGACAGAACCGGCTACCAGATGAAGGTTAAGGAGTTCGTTGGTGTGCCGGAGTTCAAAGCAGAAACGGTCATCCCAACGATGCTCAATCTGCTGAATGACAGGCACAAATATCTCTCTGAGCGCGTGTATGGCTTGTTTAAAGCGCTGAGTCCTGCCCACAAGACCAATAAGACGAACGGCTTTAGCGAGCGTCTGATCATCGCCAACTGCATTTCCGAGTTCTGGCGGGACAGCGTCAGCGTGAACTACCGGAAAGAGGACTACATCGACGACCTGCGCGTCATGCTTCATTTCTTCGCACACAAAGAGTTCATCACCATCAACCGCACAACTGAGATGCTATCAGCTGCGTACCGGGCAAACGACTGCCAGACCGGTGACTGGATGAATGTCGACGGAAACCTGATGCGCGTGAAGATGTTCAAGAACGGCAACGTTCACTTTGAAATACATCCTGACGTGGCCTGGAAGCTGAATGAGGTGCTGGCTTACAGTATGCCTGCAGCAATCCCGGCGCCATGCCGTACTGCACCCAAAACACGGGCACCAAAAGAGTTCGGGTTAATCCAGAAGACGATCTCCGAGCCGGTTCGTACCGCGCTGCGCGACGGGCGATTCAGTAAAGACAAAGGCGTCTGGTACTTTTCTGATTCCAACCTCCAGAAGTCGCAGGTGGAAGAGCTTGAGCGCACACTGAACTTCATTGGCGGCGTACAGGAGAAAAAGCACTGGCAGTTCCCGTATGAGATCGGCCATACGTTCAATACGATTGTGGCCACCGGCTTAATACCGGATACAAAATCACACCAGTTCTACCCTACCCCACGTTTGATAGCGGAGTACGTTGCCAGAGCCATTGAGCTGAAGCCAGGTGAGAAGCTGCTGGAGCCTGAAGCCGGGCGTGGAGATCTGCTGGCCTGCATCGACGCTAATCCGGAAGACGTTACCTGCATAGAAGTCGCACCTCTCTTCGCTGATATCCTGCTTGGTAAGGGGTACACAAATACGGTCTGCTGCGACTTCATGAAGTGGTCTGAGGACAACGCAGGCTATCAGTTCGACAAAATCGTCATGAACCCGCCCTACTCTCTTGGCCGTCACAGAGAGCATACGCTGGCCGCGCTGGAGCATCTGAAAGTCGGCGGGCGACTGGTGGCAGTACTGCCGGGTGATGCGCCAGTTCTGAACTGGATGACGCTGGATAATTACGTTTATGCCAAAGGGAAGTCGTTTACTGACGAGTTTGAAGACACCGGAATCACTGTAAGCGTATACGTTTTCAAACGCGTAAAATGATAGGTAAATACTTACCTAATTTATGTAAGAATAGAGCCACTTTATCAGAGGTGAACACATGAGCGAAAAATCGAGAATTACATTCGCCAGCGTTAATCAGGCGAAGCTGCCATTTAATTTAGTGCTACAGGGGAACGAAGGAACGCCTGCCGGAACCATCAAAATCGACAAGGAGCTTGTGACGTTCGAAGGTAACTTTGATGAATCGGCGCAGGTTTTTATCGAACATCTGGCACGCCGTTGGAGCCAGCAGTGGAGAGACCTTGAGAAACGCGCCAATGAGTTCGACCGGTTCATGGACGCAATGGACACAGCAAAAGAGGCTCTGTCTGCCGGCACTCCGTTAGATCTGGAGTCGCTTTTCAAAGGAGAAATGGCCTCTGCGATGTTCGCCACCATGTTCGCAGGTGAGTTCGTCCGCAGCGGCGCTAGAAACTACCTGGAGCTGGGGTACAACGTTCCTGAAATGGGCGAGTTTACCGTCACCATCCAGCGCAAAGAAGGCAAGACGCCAGGCGAACGTATCGCTGAACTTGAGGCCGTTGTTGATCAGCGTAACGGCGAGTGTGTTCGTTTGATCAACGAACGTGATGCGCTGCGCGAAGAGCAGCTAAACAAAGGCTCGAACACACGCGCGGCCGCAGACATCTACTTCCAGTTAGTTGAGGAATGCCAGATCCCACCAGGCGGCTCTTTGGTCGAGTATGTCCGCGAATTGCAGGATAAAGCAGAGAGGTGCGCGGCATGAATGATCTGCCTGTCGAGCGCGTCTCCGCTTTTGTTAAGTCCCCGCTGGATAATCCCCTCACCCGCGGTGAGCAGATGGAGCTGGCAAGGTGGTTTCTGCATATCCATGAGCAGATGGAAGTTTTTAAACAGTTGCCGGATCTGCCCATTACAGACGGCCATGTTCAGCAGGTGATTAACAGCCACGAAAAAGGCTGGGCGATGATTGTGCCGTGCAAAATTACCTACGAGCTGGCTAAGGAAGTGCAGGCTAACAGAGCAAGGAGTAAGGAAGAGTAACTATGAAGTTGGGTAATGCCGTTTCGCTGTTTTTTACAGCATTACTGGAAGGTTTCAATTATCGCTTTTGTCCGGTCTGGGATAAGGCGCTGGATACGCTTATTGAGAAAGGAACGCTGCTTGAGGTGCGAAATGGGATAGCTCTGTTTGAGCGCGACGCCCAGCTATATGAAGTGTTCGTCGGGGCTGGCTTCAACCACTTCGGGCATCTTATTAGCTTGAATACCAAAGCCATCGACGAGAGCGTCATGCGCCGTCCGTCGTTCCGTGTAATGGATAAGCTGCAACGTCATGTAAATGCCGAATTACTCCGCGTAGCCAAAGAAAAAGAACGAGAGCTACAGGCGATGATTGGATCGCTTATCGCTGAGTAAATGAAGGCCACTATTGTGTCCTTTAACAATTTGTTTTCTACCTTTTCTTATCTGTGAAAATAACCACATCCAGAAAACAACGGAGTTAAGAATGTCCCGTATTTCCAAAGCCCATATGTTTGCCGCTGGCGCTCATGGCGGCGTTGGCCAGAAAAGAAAATATACCGGTGAAGACTACATCAACCACCCGGTTGCTGTCCGCGAGATTGTTGCCTGGCATGGTGGAACCGTGGAGATGCAGATCGCGGCGCTGCTGCATGATGTGGTCGAAGACACCCATGTCACCATAGAGATGGTTCGTGAGCACTTCGGTGAGCACGTAGCCGAAATGGTTCTGGCTCTGACCAACATTGCCAGACCAGAAGACGGCAATCGAATACAGCGCTTCATCATCAACGTCCGGGAGCTGGAGCAAAGCCTCGACATGCAGACGCGCATGATCAAGCTGGCTGACCTGCTGGACAATACCTCTTCTATCGTGAGTCGCGACCCTGAGTTTTCAGCCATCTACCTCGCAGAGAAAGACCTGATGCTGGACGTACTCTTTGACGGCAAGGAGATTGGTGCCGATGCCGGTGTTGTCGAGTACCTGGAGAAAAAAGGCATAGAGCATTCGTTGCTGATAAACGCCCGGGCGATGGTGAAGAAAGGCATTGCCAGTCTGCAACCGGTACACACCAAACGTTATGAAAAACACAAAGCGCTGATCTGGGGCGCGTGGGAGGCTGCATGAAGGTCGAAAAAATAGATGTTCTTTCCTTTGTGCTGACGGATCTGGAGCGTCTCGACCCGGTACGCGTAATGATTGAAAACTACGAGCCGGGCAAGGGAAGAGTCACCATCACCTGCTATGGGAAAGCATGGACTGCTGCCTGGTTCGCGATGGGCGGTGATGACGTGCAGACGTTTATTAAGAGAGTGAGCAACGATTATTTGATTGGTTGCCTCGACCCTCAATTGCTGAGTACGGTCGACGATGACAACGACGCAAATCTGCTTTTCGTGAAGTCCGAAATCATAAAGTTGCGCAGAGAGAGAGAAGTCGACGCAGAACAAGCCCGCAATATGTGGGACGAGGCAGAAAACGCTGATGACGTAAAAGAAAGTTGCTACTGTTTCGGCGTCGGCAACGAACTGCTGAGTCTGTTTGGTGACGATCCGTGGTATGCCGGTTGGCCAACTGTACCAAACCCCAAATACCAATACCTTGAGCGTATCGTGAACGCGGTACGTGATGGACTGAAAGCGCTTGACGATCAAGCGAGAGAAGCAGTCGGTTAAGTGTTATAGTCAGGCGCTTTTATATTTATGGAGTGAATATGAAAAATATCCTACTGGCATCATTGTTGGTGGCATCGCCAGCTGCATTTGCAGCCAGCTTCGACTGCCAAAAGGCTTCGACAGAAGTCGAACACAAAATCTGCGATAACGAACGCCTGTCAAAATTAGATGAACAACTTAGCTCTACCTATTCTATTGCTCTCAAAGCGAACCCGGGGGATGCAGACACCCTAAAGACGGTTCAACGTCAGTGGATAAATATGCGTGGAAAACTCACTGATGATAAGGCTCTTGAGCTGGCTTATCTTATCCAAATTAATGGACTCAAGGGGTTGGATGGTTCGGCCAGCACAGCGGTGGTCAATGAGACACCGAAGCCGGTGCAGAAGCAGCCTGAAGTTCAGGAAAAGACAAGCAAGGCAGACGCAAAGCAGGCTAAGAGCGGTGATGAGCTAACTCTGGAGTCATTCCGAGCTAAGTATATTGAAGTTGACGGTGAATACTACAGCACGACATCCCTTCCCAGAGGGAGTTCGTTCTTATTCACCTGCGCCAGTCGCATTGCCGATGACCAAGTTAATGTCTGGAAGAAGTACGCAGCAAAAGAGGGCAAGATCGACCTTTTCTTTGAGCTTGAGACTCGAATACACACCGCGATGCTGAATGCCAATTTTCAGAAGCTGAATAGTGATTTAACTAAAACAGGCATTTGCGATCTGATTACCGCTGTTCCGTAAGCCAGATAAGGCCACTATTTGTGGCCTTAAACAATTTGTTTTATAGGTGGTGAAATTAATGGAACCCCAGGCGAACTAAATCCATTGGGCAGAACAGACCCTCCACACCTTCGATAGACACGCAGTCAGAACGGCGTAATTGTTCTTCTGATTTGCCTTCTCCGCAGATTTCCTTGATGACTCCCGTTGCACCATTCGTTGCCACCATCACTCGGCTGCCGGTAGTGATAGCGTTACGGTTGCGATCATAGGTCTTCATCGTTTCCTCCTTTCACTTGGGTCAAATCAGGTTTCAAAAATTGCCGCTTTTCATGTATGTGCGGTTTGCAAAATCTCAAGTGCCGAAACAAATTGTTTTCACCACCTTGTTATTCCCTTAACCCGCAAAGTTGACCGGTATAGTAGTAAATACTACTGTTTTTATATACAGTATTGAGGGCGAAAAAATGGGACTCAAAGACTCAAACTATCAGATCGTCTATAGGGGTGAGACTCTTCAAAATTTCAAACCGGGGCAATACGTATTCTTTCAACGATTGAAGGAGTATGGCGGCGGATACTGGTTAGGCAGGACTCATGAAGATGGGTTCGAGTTTTTGCTGGAAGAACCAACCTCGCTGGGAAGAGGTCTCGAGTTTCTGATAACGCACTCGAGCGTGGAGGCCAGATTTATGGAGTTCGTCGACGATGCGGACGACTTCAAACTCACCTAATCATCCCTTAAACATCTTGTTTTCTGCCTTTTGTTATTTGGGATAATAACACCAACAAGAAAACAAGTTGTTTAAGGAGCTAATCATGTTCGGAACCGCAAAAGATATCATCGAAAAGCTGGAGAACTACCCAGAAGACGAGCCGCTGCTGATGGTGATGTGGCACAAGGAAGATGTAGGTGAAGTGCGACCAGACCTGACTGACGAACAGTGCGTTCAGGTTTTGCGAAAAATCAAAGAGTGCCATGACGCCAACGTCGGCGTGAATTGGGATGTCATTTCTGACACGGCCGACACTCTGTTTCCAAAGGAGAAGGCATGATGCTGAAAATTACCGAATTTTATAAGACGGCGGTGATCAGCACCGCCCACGTAACGGCAGCGGATTCAGAACGGCTACCCATTGCCTGCTTCGACCCACTTACTGATCGCGGGTTAAATTGGGTACACGGTACACAGTATGGCTGGATTGTTCGTGCTGGAATGCGAGAGAATGACTGGAAAGAAGAGCTGCGTGAGTATGGCATTTCCGAAGAGACGATCTCCAACATACAAAACATAGTGGATGCGGGCTTTGACGCGGTTCACTTCGATTGCGACGCCGAGCTGGTGGACGGATTACCTGGCTGGGACTGGTAAGCCATTGTTTTGTGGTGGACAGATCGGCTCTCCATGTGAGATACCAGATATCAGAGCCGATCTCATCAGGGACATTTTCTGCATGGAACTATTCCAGTACCTTCAGTCGCTATACCCGCAGCTGACCCCAAATAACAGCAAAATTCATTTAGCCAGCACCAACGAATATAAAGAAAACCCACTAAAGGAATTTCTGAACGATACCTTCGACGACTGGCAATGCCTGCAGAAACACAAAGACTTCAAACGCACCTATGTTATCTCTCTCATTCAGACTGAAGAAAAGCACCGGTGGCTGTACGCTGGCACCTTTCTCAACGAGGGATGTACTCCGGACGCGACACATCCTGTCCCCGGTCGGAATGAAAACTACCATCTCTACCAACTACACCATGTTCCTGAGCTAGCCGAGTATCGTGGGCGTATGTACATTCACGCCGTTCGCCATCGAACCCATATTGTGAATGGTGAGACGCTGGCCGGGAAGATGCCCATTGTTGAGATTGCCCCCACGTGTCTCTCGTTTGGCGAGTTCCCCGGCTACAAAAATGTGGTACTGGACAGAGTCAGTCTGGGAACCATCATCCAGCAGGAACTGAAGTCGTGGAGAACGGCACTGAAGATTGTTAAAGGTATCTACCTGCTGACCGATATCGATGGGGGAAAACTTTATGTTGGCCAGGCTAATGGCAAAGATGGTATATGGGGCCGGTGGAAAACCTATTTTACGACGGGGCACGGTGGCAACGCCGGACTGATCGAAGCGTTCGGCACCTGTGACGAGGACAGGCTCAAAAAAGTTACGTTCTCTATTCTGGAGATCATGGACATTAACAGTGACGCCAGCGAGATAAACCGACGAGAATCACACTGGAAACGCATCCTGCTTTCTCGTTCAGTAGGACACAATAGGAATTGAGTTATTGTCGAAATTGTAGCGTTTTTGTTTACCCATATAAGAAAACAAGTAAATAACAAGGTCTATAATATCTTGACTAAGTAGTTGATCGGCCCACGAGTCAACCGATTACTGAAACGAGACATTTGAGAGGACAATATGACGGATACAGCTTTTTCAAAATCGCTACAAAAGGAAGTCGACCCAGAGCAGTACTTGGCACTTAAAAATTTAGATGACAGCTCAATTCATGCTGTCGCTCGCGAAGACATCATCTGTCCAATTTGCAAAGTTGGAGGTGGATCGTTCGTTAGAGCCTCCAGGAATGATGGTTATTACAAGAAGGCTCATTTCAGATTTACCGGTGAATCTGGTCAAGGCCACCATCCATCATGTGACTTCTACGGAGATAGGCTAACATCTGAGGTAAGGCAGCACCTTGTCACATTCACGAAAGATCGAACAAAGTATTCGCAGGTAATACGAAAACTGGTATGCGCCGGCATACAGGAAGGGATTTTTACGCAAGAAAAAATGTGGCAGATGAGGGAATGGTTCTTCAATAAGCGTAAGGACTCCACATTTGAAATATGGCTGGAAAAGGGTCATTTGGACTGGCTTGACTATATTAGCGGGTTACGTGAATCATATTTGGCATGGACAAACCCGGATATTATGCCTTTCTCACCCATTCAGGCTACTGTGCCTGGTTTTTCTTGGTCTCGTGCAATTGACAAAGAGGTGCTAAGAGTTCACATCAAGACTCTCCAGCAATTGCGTAAAATTTCAGTATCCCATAGAGACATTTCGGCAATCTTAGAACACATAGATAATAATCGTGGCCGTACAATTCTCGACCCATCGCTTTTGGAAGATGAGATAAATAAGACTTACAAGCTTACTGGGTTTGTGATGAGCAATTACATTGAGTTTAAGACAAAAACGGTTAGCGACAGAGCATATGGAGAGGCTAAGTTTCTGGCATTTGCCGCACTGCTGTTATTCGTGTCTGATTGGGACCTCAACATTGCTATTGGTAAGTTTTCCAAGATTGCCAGAGTGAAGGAGGTTGATGACATGCTGGCTGGTAATTTCATTGGTCTTAACCCTTACATCCGGTACGACGTGGCTAAAGCTGTGAAGAAATTGCAGGATAACTGGCCGATTGAATACCAAGAGTTGGAACATTGGGATGTAGAAAAATCTATGCGTGAGGCATATGAAAAGTGGTGTTCGACAGAGCCAGAATTCGCTCCACCTCTTTTACCCGACCTGTATGTTACCCAACACGAGAAAGAAGTCGCACGAGACGAGGAAATCAGGCAGTGGATTAAGAACGGAGATGTTTGAGCACAACTAGCTTAATCAATCCGTTGACATTGGCGGTCACAAATTGAGGATTTCTATAAGAATCCGTTGATCGCCACTTTCCCCACCCATCCAACCTACCCCGGCCCAGGCGTGACAAGGCATTTAAGCCAATTACACCCATAAGAAAACAAATAAATAACACATCAACGAAAAGTCAACGCTTCCCCCTGATTTGGTCTAAAAAGTTGACGTTTTCACACGCCATCTCTTATACGCAAAATCCTGCGCACCAGAATCCATCTCCCTGCGACAAAACGTCAAAAACGACTAGTGATACCACCCAAAAACAAACACGCTCAGAAGCGCTCCCGTTGCGTTTTATTGAACATCTAAACAACTTGTTTTCAGGCGCAAGAAAACAAGTTAACCACACCCACAGGAAACCCAGCGACGCCATTACCCACAATTCCGGAAAGACCCACCTCTTCCTGTCAGGCTACCGAAAAGACCCACCTCTTTGCCCCAGGCTACAGAGCACCCACCTAATCTTTCCAGGCAACCGAGAACGCAGCTCGCGCACGCAAAACCCTACACGCCATTACCCAATACACGGAGAAGAACAGCCAGAACGAAACCCCGGACAAACCCAGACCAGAACAGGAACCGTCGCAATCTCGCTTACCCACCATTACCCCGGAAGAGAGCGCAAATTCCTGAATAGCAGGGAACGCCATTACTTCATATGCGGAGAACAACTAAAGCGCCCTACTGCCATTACCCACACTTCCATCATTTCACGTAAACGAAGAGAAAAGCGCACCTGCCATTACTCCATACACGGAGAAGAACACTCACCAAAACGACGAGAACAACCCAGACGAAAACACAGAGAAGAACCACCTCAAGAACAACGAAACCACATACGCCGATAGAGAGAACAAACCACCCATTTCACCCAAAGGAATACTTGCCGTATAGAGCGTTATCAGGGGGAAGGTTTGCACGTCCACAGGAGAGAAAATCCGTAGAGATTGAACTGGAGGTATAAGTGGGAAGGGGAAGAGAGGTATCGCTACTTTCTCCGTAGAAATTCAAGCCATAGTTTTCATCCCCCGTAACGCCCCTTTCCACCCCTTCGGTCAGCCTTCGGGCCATCCAGGGAAAAGGCTATGTCCCTTTTCAGAAACGGGAGCGTCGCCGCAGGGAAAAGGCTGGAGGTTTTCAGGGAAACGGTGGGAATCCCGCTATACGAACCGGGAAAAGGCTGGCTGCCGGTCGGGAAGCGGGAGCTTGCCGGTACAGAGCGAGGGACGGCTGCGGGAGCGGTGCGGGAAGTCCTCGGGAGTGCGCCTTACTCTTCGTTCGCCTGAAAATTGCGGGGGAGTGTCGTTCCCTCTCGTGCAGCTGCTGAACTCCATTCTGCCAGACCATCCTCGGGTCTCAAGCGATTTCAGTAGGTTTTCGGGGAGAAGAAAATTCTGCCCACCAGCCCTGCGGCGCGCGTAGAGCAGAATATCGTAAATACTGGCTCCCGTGTCGTTCCCGGATACTCACTGCCCAGCCGGGCTTTCCCGACATAAAATCCTTTTTCGCCTATGTCTTATTGCGATAATAACACCAACAAGAAAACAACGTGTTTAGACAAAGGAGAAACACATGTACAAGCATCTGAATATCAGCATCACCCTCTGTGGCGAGGAAGCGTCCTCCGAGTGTGAGATCTCCCTCGATGACGTTATCCGCTCTCAGGATGTTGCTGGTCGCGTGGCGACGCTCATCTCTGAAGGATACAGAGAAGGGACGTTTGATTTCCATATCGAGGACAACCCAATGTCCGTCGCGTGGAACTGCACGACGTCAGAAACGAAGTGAGGGTGAAGAGATGATTAAGATGCCTGTGATGGTTGAGGTGTGGAGCGTGGACTCTCTGGCTGAATGCCTGGATGCTGTGGGGCCGGAGTTGTACCGCAAGTTGTGGTCGTTCGTCCCGGCTGAAGGGGAATCACCCAAAGGGAAGGATATCTGGCACCTGCTCAGTGAAGATGAACAGCGGGAGCTGGTGGACGCGGTACACATCGAGTTCCCGGACGACGAAGATTAAGCGTGAGGCCACCAGCACGGTGGCTTTTTGCTGTTTGCAACCTCCGGGGCAGCGCAGCACCGTAACGCTATGCTTTGTAGCCGTTTTCTCGCTGGTATTATTTACACCAACAAGAAAACAAGTTGTTTACGGAGTGAATTATGAAAAACGCGATGATCACCAAACTGAGCGCGGGCCAGCCACGTAAAGAAAAACCAACCGTAATGAGCCAGCTGACCCTGCTCGATATCATCGCCAACGGCACTGCCATTCGCCTGTTCAAAGAGACGCTGGTCTCGTTCGACAATGGTTCCCGCACGCGTTACGTAATGAGTGTGCGTCGCCAGAGTGGGAGAGGGTGGATGGCAAAACAGATCATCTGGCCGGAAGGAGAGCTGGAACAGGCGCTACTGGAAGCGAACAAAGTAGCCCAGCAAGAAATCCAGCGTGCCTCTCTCCTGGCGACAGCCTGACATGTGCAAAAGCGATTAGTCGTCACTACGACAGCCCCGTCCATCCTTCGGGGCTTTTTTGCTTACCCGTATTGTAAGTGCTTACCTATGACAATAATATAATCAGGTCAACAACAGGGAGACCAAAAATGACTGTAATTCGTGAAAACCTGGTTCTTGATTTGTACTATGCGTCAGAAACAACCTCAGGCGGAAAAGTTGCAAAACTGACCGCTATTCTGCGTGACAGCACGAACGGGACTGAAGTGCTCACCACCACCCTGATCCGCACCGGGACAGAAGAGGATTGGGTGTACACCGTAGGCTTCCAGAGCATCAGCGACGCATCCGAACCAATGCTGCTGAAACTGGAAACGTATTTCCGCGGCGTAGACAAAGAGATGTTTGAGAAGATGATGGTGAAAGCAGACGAGCTGTACACCTCCTACTTGAACCCGAGCAACACCTGGCTTGGACAATACGGTCTGCGCATCGTGTCCAACGAACCGGTTGAAAACTACATCCCGGAAAGCGTATTCGCTTAATCCCTCCAATGGCGCGTACCCCGCGCCATTTTCTTATTCCCGATAACAAAATGTTTTTTGCCTTATCCATATTGCGATAATTACACCAACAAGAAAACAAGATGTTTACGCATGGAGGATATGCACATGACCGATTTCACTATCTCCCCTAAAGCTGAAAACGTATGGCTGGAATCCTGGCTCGACCTGTCGCCGGAAGAACAGCAGGAAATGGATCACGTTGAACAGGACGAACAATATGATGCCCGCTTCTTCCGCTTTGAGGACAGCGTTTATGATATTGCCGACTTCATGCGCGATGACCGCTTCCCTGACTGGCACGCAGGCTACCCATTAAATGCCTTCGCCATGCTGATGATCCGCGTGGATGGCTCCGGCGATACCATCGACGTCGGTCTGCTCCACTAAGAGAACGAGGCCACCCACGCCGGTGGCCTTAAATGACCATCCTGTTTCCCGCAGGCTAAAAACACCCACCTCTTGTCGCCAGGCTACCGAACAACCCTCCGACTCCCTGCCGGCCACCAGCTGCCGGAACAGAACGCTTGGACGCCTTATGCGCGTAGCGATAATTAAACCAGCAAGAAAACAAGTTGTTTAAAGGATTATCACCATGAACTTTATCGCTACTGTTAACACCCCTGCGCATGGCCATATTTCTGTGACGTTCTCTGATAACGAGAAAAGCGTGCTGGGCGCCTGGCGTGACAATGTAACCATCGAGCTGTCCGGGAAAGAGAAACAGCAGATCACCAATGACATTATCTGCAACCGTCGCCATAAACGCGTATTTGAAAAAGCGTATGTCTCCACTTCGGGATTTGGCGTATTCATCTTCCCGGTACGCAGCGGTCGCTTCTGCCAGTCAAAACTCATCGAGTTCGCCACGCAGATCGCGCTATGGGTTAAAACAGAATCCGGGTTCGACTTCAGCGAACAGGAAGCAGTGGGGGAGGGGATGCGTATCGCCAACAATGCCATCAAGTGCAAAAACGTCACCTACGAAGCAGGAATCGACTCGTGGAGTGTCTCGTGCGGGGAATACGTGAAAGAGGTGTACGGAAAGAACCGCATTCACATCCTGACTGGCAAGTAAGAGGGGAGGGGCTGGAAACGCCCCTTTCTTTTCGTCCACCAGCTGCCGCAGGGATATTCAGAAACGGCCAGAGGGCTGTCCGGGGAACCGAAGGGAAACGGCCAGGGAATTTTCGGGAAACGGCTGGGTTTGCCTTTATGTAGAAAACAGAGCGGGAGAAGCCCAGAATCCTGCCAGAAAATATCGCAGGGGCGCTGGGGTAACGCTGGTGGAGTTTCAGCCCCTGAGCCATCCAGATAGCTTTCGCTATGTGATTATGTGAATCCGTGGGTAAACCACTGCAAGCGCGTACACGTCGCGCCAACGTGCCAATGATACGCGAGCGCCCACGGATAGCGCCAACATTGCCGACACGTCCCGAAGGATAGCGCGGATCACGTCGCCAGCTATCGCCAGACGATCACGCCCACGACACGACAAAATAATCCACGCGCTAAAACGCTGTAAAACGCGCTATAACGTGTTTTTTTTGTGGTTAATGGGTATATACCACCACACATAAAAACGCGTTAAATTGGCGCATTTATGGCGCTTATTTTGGGTCTGTTTTGGCTGACTTCAGACAATAAAAAACGCGCCAACAATGGCGCGTTATGGTGTGCGGATCTTGAAACGAAAAAAGCGCCCATAGTGGGCGCTTTTGTTTAAATGCTGTTTTGCAGTTTTCCGATCATTTCAGACAAGCGCAAATATTCACGCTTGCGCTTACAGTCTCTTTTACTGTTAAGCAAATCAGAAAACGTAAAATTTAATTTGTCACGTTGCGCTTTTAAGTCGTCGATTAATTCAAGTTTATAAGCGCGATATTTTGCGCGATATTCCGCGCGGATCTGGTCATAACTAATCATGATTTTTATCCTTAAAACTAGCGCCCATAGTGGGCGCTATATCCATCTAATTACGCTTTGAAAGCATCAGCCAGATAGTTATAAAAATCATTCTTGATAAAGCGATATTGTTGCGATCCGTTTTTAGCAGCGCCCATTCCTTTGATTTTCTCGACCAGTCCGAGACGTTCACACAAATTGATAAGCTGATTGGCTTGAGTGTAGCCAGCGTCTAATTTAATCTCACATGCTTTTTTAGCTTCATTCATTAAATCGAATACAGCGCCATTTGTGAATGTCTCCATTTCATCATTAATCATTTCGATTAATGCGAATACGCGAGATCCGGACATATCAGCGACGGAATAAACGCATTTACCAGACTTGATAGATTTAACCAGATAAACCAATTTTTCGAGTGAATAGCTATTGGTCATAGCTTCGCGGAAAAACACTTCTGGCGCTTGTTTGCTTGCTTTAATCGCGTAGTAAAAGACACCAGCTAATTTCTCATCATTAACAGCGTTTAAAACGTTGTTGGTGAAGTATGCAAGTTTGGTAGTCGCTGCAAGCATGTTAGCTTTATCTGCTTTTGTGTGCGTACCATTCTGATAATGATTGTTATAAGTCTGAGTAGCATTATTGGCTGCAACTTGTAATTCATTAGCGATAACTACAGCAGCGTCGATGATGGATTTTTTAGAGATAGCAACGTTAGACATGATATTAATCCTTATGTAATATTGATAACTTAATTTGTTATTTGTTTATCGTTAGCGTGTTCGCTTTCGATGTGACTAATTATCGATATACAGAAATTAAAATCAAGAGTTTTTTACACGGGAACGAAAAAAATTTTCTTCAATAAAAATCAAAGTCTTAGAAATAAATCGCGTTTTCTCGAAGGTGTTGCCTAAATAAATTCCCTATTCGGTCATTCACCCTTATATATTTAAAATGGAATAGGGGTTAGGGGAAATAAATATAACGGGAAGTGACACATAAAATAATAACCGGACTTAGCCGGTTATTACCCTTATAGATTTAAAACGGTAAAATCCGTTCGACCCAATCGAACATGACGACTGTCTTCCGACCGTCCCCCATGTTGAGCGTGACCTGGCAAGCGTCAACGCCTGAAGACACACCCTCAATTTCACGGCCATCCGCCATGTAGACCCTTATAGACTTCTGCATCTCATGAGCCTGGCGACAAATTTTGAAGAAATCACGGCGAGATGGCCGATTGTCCACATAGTCTGGGTGTACCGTTGTCCGACCCGTGAAATCGTGCGCAATGCCTTCTGTCACACCTGATTCAATCGTACTGATTCGCTCAAGTGGGAGCCTTATACGATTTTCTTTGTCGAACGGGGCAGGGCAAAGATCGACTTTGTTGCGCGACGACATGAGACCCTGAACGTACATGCAGAACACCTGACCATCTTCCATCGTGACCCTTACAGGAATGAGAGACTTACGCCAGAACATCAGCGCCTTCTCCACGTTGGTGTAATCGCGCGGCCAGACTTCTGCAGGAATCCCGTAGGTGATGTCAGTAATATTCGTCATATCGTCACAGTGTCGTTGGTAGGATATCGATGTCACCTGCGTTGCTGGTGAACACCCGGAAGACTTTCGTCTCGCCAGCTTTGGTGATGGTCTCGCGTTCCTGACGAGCAGGGTTCAGTGCGCACAGCCCGGCGCCTTCCAGTGAAGCGCCAACAATCCATTGCCCGGCATCAAGATGAAACGTCGCTTTTTCACCGGTCTCAAGTTTCGCAACCGTCTCACCATTGATGAAGATGGATGCGTCACAGCCCGCACCTATCATACCTTTGTCCCTCATAACCACCAGCGTGGTTGGTGCAGACGTCTGGTATTTGAAAACTCTGGCCTGCGGAGCCGGTTTTGCATCAGCTACAGACACAGGGCGGGATGAACATGCACTCAGGAGTAAAACGGGGATGGTAATCAGTGGAAGTAGAACGTGTTTCATGGCTTGAACTAAATCCTTATCACTTCAACGAACAAGGCGTCTTGCGACGCCCTTAATGCTTAATCGAGACGTTTGAGAATATCGGCCAGATCTTCTTTGGTCATGCCAGAGGATTCGTAAATCTTCATGACCTTTTCACGGGCCTTTGCAGAAGCCTCTAATGACGTAGCTGCCTTATCAAAATCAGCCATCGTCATGTTGGACAGCACCAGATTGATGATGTCTGCCTTTGACAGCTTAATATTGCGTTCACGCAGTCGATTCTGAAAGGTTTCCAGCTTGTCGTTTGCTTTTTCGGTTAACTGAACCTGGCAGTGTATAGCGCGTTTCTCGCTCATGCTTACTCTCTATTCAAAACAGTGAAATCGAATGTGCTACCCACCGGCAAAACGCCCTCGGCAAACCCAGGCGTCGTGTCGATAATGTGCTTCCGCTCATATGAATGCGACATGAGATATTTGTTGCTTACGTCGATAAAGTCGGTAATAAAGCACACGTTAGCCTGATTCTTTTTGGCTCGAAGACCGCGACCAACACGTTGGCGCATCTCAACTTCGGCTTTGCCGCCACCACCCAGAATCACCGCCCCTACGCTTGGAACGTCGACACCAACATCCAGAATGGTTGAACCAATCAGAACATCTATCTTGCCTGCCGCCAGACTGTTGAGCTTTGCTTGTCGGGTAGTCTGGTTTGATTCTCCGTAGATGAAATCGACCTTCAGGCCGCTTTCCTTCATCATTTCCATCAAAATCTGACCATGACGCTTCAAACGAACCAGCGTCATACAGTTCAGACCGTGACTTTTGTACATTAACGCTTCGCGCACAATAGCCTCGTTGCGGCCCAGATTGTAAACGATGCCTAACTGATAGGCTTTCTGGTAAGCCGTACTCATTCCAACCCGAAAGTTCAGGTGTTTCGAAGCAAGTTCGGCCCTAATCCGCACCTCGTCTGGAGTGTACGCGATTTTATGATATAGAAAGTATGGTTTCGCTAAAATACCTCGATCGATCAAATATTTCTCCGTTACCTTTATCTCAATGCGGCCGGCAACGGCCATGAGACGCATATTTGCCTCGGTCGAGTCCTTCATGAACGGCGTAGCTGTCAGCGCCAGACGGTAATCGGCATTGATGCACAACCGGGCGATATCGTAGAAGTTTGAACCAGATGATTCGTGTGCCTCTTCCAGAATCAGCAGAGAAACGCTGGACAGAAAGCGCTTAACCAGTTCCCGGCGCTTCAGGTGGTACTGTTTTTTCTCAGGTGATGCATCGCGCGGTGGCTCTTCGAGAAAACTGGCCAGGGTCTGCACCGTGGCAACGTTGATATGGCGCGAGACCTGGAACTCACCAGATCCAATCACCCCAACTTTCTGACCTTTCAGCCACGGCTCGCCATTCTCCGCGCGGTAGTCGATGGATTTCTGGAAGTTCTCTGCCATCTGGAACATCAGAACCGAGCGCGTGGTTAAAAACAGCGTCATACGACCAATGCGAGCAGCTGCCTTACACGCTACGTTCGATTTACCGCCACCGGTCGCAATCTGGGCAATCATCATCCCTTCGCGCACCAGTGTTTCCACAGTCTGATCCTGATACGCATAGTCCGGGTTATACGGGAATGGGTTAACTACCGGGTTCGGCTTGCCCAGCGCGGGGGCTTTTTCCTTGCGCACATGCACGCATTTGATGCCAGCTTTCAGAAGGTTGGCCGCTACTGGCTTCGCAAACCCAGCCGGGAACGCGTTTTTGCTCCAGTTGAACATCGTGCTGGTTCCTTTCCAGTCCCCAGCCTCCACTTCATAGCTCAACATCTCCTGAACGAGCCGCTTCACGTTGTCATCAGCGCCAGAAATCAGCGCATTGACTGCATTCGATACAATCCGAACTGTCATAAACCTCTTTCCTTCGTGCCTTTTGTATGGTAATTGGCTATTATAGTAAGTAAGTACTTATACAATGGATTGTATCAGAATTATGGATGTGAAAATTACGATTCTGCAGGTGGAAGTCGCTAACCTGCGTCCGAATCCCTGGAATACCAACTCCGTTGGGGCGAAAAACTTCGAAAAACTGAAAGGCTCTATCGAAAAATTGGGCTTTTTTAAGCCAATTCTGGCGCGGGAGCTGGACGGGGGCGTTTTTGAGATCCTCGGTGGCGAACACCGCTGGCGTGCCGCGATGGAGCAGGGCATTTCAACGGTTCCTGTCATCTCCGTGGGCAAAATTAACGACCTGGTGGCCAAACAGATGTCCCTCGTCGATAACGAGCGCTACGGCGAAGACGATCAGGTCGCTTTGCAGCGCTTAATCGAAGAAATCCAGTCTGAAATCGACTACCGGTTGTCCGATATCGCCCCGTATGACGACGAAATGGCGGCAACACTCGCCAAAGCGTCCGTTATCGATCTTGAAGCGCTGGAAGCGCTCTCCCGTGGCGATGACGAGCCGGTCGATGAGGACAAACGCGAGAAAACCGAGCGAGTCGGCGCCGAACACCAGACGATGCGCTTCAAAGTGACGTTTGATGCGTCAGATCGCGTCGCCGACACCATCAAAACCATCATCAAAGAGCAGGGAATCAATACCGGTAACGAAATGGAGAACGCCGGGGAAGCCCTGGTGTGGCTGGTCGACTACTACAAGGAGCGTATGTAATGACCAAAAACTTTGAAATCGTCTATCGAAACCCGGCAGAACTCATCCCGTATGAGATGAACGCCAAAAAACATGACGAACAGCAGATCCGCGACCTGGCGGCCGCCATCAAAAAGCGCGGTTTTGACCAGCCGATCACGGTCGACAAGCACGACGTCATCATTACTGGCCACGGTCGTCGCGAGGCGGCACTTCTGGCTGGTCTGGAGCGTGTGCCGGTCATCGTTCGCGACGATCTGAGCGAAGAAGAAGTGAAGGCGAAGCGTCTGGAAGACAACCGCCTGGCCAGTATTGACTACGACGCTATCAAATTGCAGCAGGAACTGGAATCCCTGGTGTTGGGTGACGTCGAGGTCTTCGGTTTTGAGGAGCGCGAGTTGAACGTGCTTGTCGGCAGCATGACCGAAGAGATGGAAACCGGCTCTCTGGTGCTCGATCTGGGCGAAGAGACGGAACGCCAGAAAGAAGAGCACACCGAGATCAGTCGCGAAGTAGCCTCTGAAGAAGTCCGCGTCATCGACGTATTGGGCTTTAAAACGCTCCCTGCTGGCTCTGCCATTGTGGTTGGGGATTTGCTTGCCCACATGGAAGAAATCACGGGAGAGAGCGGGGTAGACGCTTTCGTGGCGTATGCGGAGAAAGTTTCTTCTGGGGAGCTGGCTGCATGAGCAAATACACCATCAACGTATCGTTTCAGACCCGCGTGAACAAAACCACGCGCACGCTGGAGATTGCCGAATCGTTCGGTCTTGGCCTTGACGAAAAAGAGTGGACGCTTTTCGACAATCTGGAGCTGGAAGTGAAGCAGGGCGATGTGGTGTACATCACCGGCCAATCCGGTTCCGGTAAATCCGTTGTGCTGCGCGAGCTGCAACGCCAGATGAAGGATGAAGGGCTTTCTGTAGCCTCCATCGATGACTTTACCTTCGACAATGAGGTTAACGTCATCGACCAGCTGGGCAAAACCACCAGCGAAGCGCTGGGGCTGCTGTCTATGGCCGGATTGAATGACGCCTATCTATTCGTGCGCAAGCCATCCGAGATGTCTGACGGCCAGAAATACCGTCTCAAGATCGCCAAGCTGATCGAGTCAGGTGCAAAAGTCTGGGCAGCCGACGAATTTGGCGCTGTTCTCGACCGTGTAACCGCCCAGGTTGTGGCGTCGAACCTCCAGCGTGCCGCCCGTAAGGTTGGTGCGACGGTAATGGTGGCGACGACCCACGAAGACCTGAAGAACGCGCTGCGCCCGGATATGCAGATCACCAAGCACTACAAAGAACGCGTGAAGGTGGAATATGCCTGATTTGAAGATCGTAGAGCTGAAGCCATCGAAAGAGGCTGACAACAACAACGTTGAAGTCATCCGCCTGCTGGAAGAAGCACTCCAGTACGCCAGAGAAGGCAAAAGCCAGAGCCTGGCGCTGCTGATGATCAACAACGACGGCAGTGTTCTGGATTGCTGGCATAACGGTGGGCGTCCATACGTCATGGTCGGGGCGATGGAATCGCTTCGCCTGGACTTCATCAATGCCAATATCGAGCGCAGGTGATCGACATGACAGACATCATCATCAAACGCTACCGCCCGGAAGAGTTCCCGCGTCATCTGGACTTTCTGGAGCATATGACCGTTACCAAAGGCACGGTTGAAGACTGGCACGCGCTGAAGTCGCTGCACTACAAGACGGATGGTAAGCCGTTCGCGCCAACGTATTATCGCTGCGAACTGGACGACCGGCTGGTGGGCGTCGTGGTTATGGCTTACCCGAAACTGCTGCTGGCGCCTCGCCATCGCATGTTTCCTAAGCTGAAGCCAACCACCAATACCACCGTGGCCAACCAGTATTGGGGCCGGTACGTGAACAACAACTTTGCGGTGATCAGCCGTTCCGTTGTGGACACTCAGTACCGCGGCGTCGGCGTCTCCTATCGAATGATTAACCTGGTTAGCAGGATGCACGACCGGCCAATCATCGAGATCCAGTCATCGATGAGCAAATACAACCCGTTTGCCATGAAAGCAGGGTTCCAGTTCATCCGTCCGGAGCGTCCGAAGAGCTATGAGAGTGCGTTGCGCGTCTTCCAGCGTCATTTCCGTTCCGACCCTGGCGACAACGAAGCGATCGTCAAAGAGCTGTTCGCCATGAGTGAGTCTCGCCGTCGTCGTGCGCTGCGTGATCTGGTCGCTGACTACCACAAGAACAGTTCCCTGGCCAAAGCCGGGCGTAATCGTGGCACGACGATTCAGGACATTGCCGACAGCCTGGTGGACGAGGCCAGCATCGTGAAGCTGCTCAAGGACATTCACAACCTGAGCTTCACGTCTCCGCTGTATGGTGTGTACCGAAACCCGGACTTTGGTCGTCAGTTGCCGGATACGCTGCCACTGCTGGCATTCGACAAACAGCCTTTGAATAAACCTCTTGAAATTGCATTACCGGCATAAGGATTTGCCATGACGTTGACCGACAAACAAAAAGACATCATCAAAACCATCAATTTAGGCCATGAGCGTGGGCATCTGCTCGATCTGGACGAGCTGCTTGAAGTGCTGCCGTACAAAACGACCAAACAGAGTATGCAGTTCTCTATCCGCGCACTGGTAAAAAAGGGGCTGGTGGAGAAAGGAATGTGCCGCCAGCGCGGTGATTCCGGCTACCACCGTCGCACGCTGGGACTGACCACGTTAGGTCGTGCCAGAGCCAAATTACTGGTGATGTAAGTCGGTCTGGGAGCCAGTTTGAGAGCCTGCTTCCGTATATATATAAATACTAAGTGACTTATTAAATATATACGGAAGCAGGTTCTGAATACTCCCCAGCCCGGTTTTAAACACCCAGAAAACAAATTGGTTAGACATAGAATTAAACAAGTTGTTTAGGAGCGCAAGGATGCGCTCTGAGTGTTTTAGAGGGATCTATGACTGTAGAAAAAGACGAGAGCAAAACTCGCCTGACGCCAGCTGAGTGGGCAGAAGCCGAAGCGAAGTGGACTTCCGGCGAATACACACTCTCCAAGCTGGAGGAAGAGTACGGCATTCGTCGTGAAACGCTCTCCAGACATTTCAAAAAGCGTGGATTAGAGAAAGGCGCGGACTCCGTTGGGAAGATGGTGCGCGAGTCGCTCAAATCCGACGCAGAGCTGCGTGCGAAGGCGCGCGCAGAGAAAATCGAAGAGCGCCGGACTCGTTACGACGATTGGGCATTCGCACTCGGTCGGATGGTGATGCATGAGGTGGCCACAGCCAAGAAGGACGGCAAGCCACTCGCAACCATCGAAGATGACCTGAAGAGTCTCCAGCGTGCCAGCGGCACACTCGCTAAGTGCTTCGAAATATCCTCGAAAGCGCTCGGTATGGATCGCGCTGAGAACGAAGAAGACGAAATCCCGAACCTGGTATTTGGCGAACTTACGCCTTCCCAGGTGGCGCAGCTGCGTAAGGAAGATGATGAGCCGGATCTGAATGATGACGATCTGCTTGAGTCACTCGAAGAGGAAGCACTGAGCGAAGCAGAGGGCGATTCTGACGCGTCTGGTGATGAAAGTGATGGGAGCGTCTAACTATGGCCATCCCGTCGTCTCTGAGTCTCGTACAGCTGCATTCTGGGCAGATGCAAGTCTTCCAGTCGCCACATCGTTTCAAAGTGGTGTGTGCGGGTCGACGCTGGGGTAAATCCCGGTTGTCGATCTCCACCATCATCCGCGCGGCAGCCAAAGAGAAGAAGCAACGTGTCTGGTACGTCGCACCGACTTACCAGATGGCTCGCCAAATCTTGTGGGATGACCTGCAGGAAGTTCTGCCGCGCAAATGGGTTCGTAAGAAAAACGACACCACGATGACCATCGTGCTGAAGAACGGCTCTGAAATCGCGCTGAAAGGTGCGGATAAGCCCGATACGCTTCGTGGTGTGGCACTGCACTTTGTGGTGCTCGATGAATTTCAGGATATGAAGCCGGACACCTGGTACAAGGTACTGCGTCCGACACTGTCCTCTACCCGTGGCGGTGCGCTGATCATCGGTACGCCAAAAGGCTTCTCCGAGTTCCATAAGCTGTGGACTATCGGTCAGAACAAAGATTTGCAACGCAAAGGGCAGTGGAAGAGCTGGCAGTTCGTTACGGCCGATTCTCCGTTCGTTCCGAGCGCGGAAATCGAAGCGGCGAAGAACGATATGGACCCTAAATCGTTCGCACAGGAATACCTGGCCAGCTTCGAAAACATGTCCGGACGCGTTTACTACCCGTTCGACCGCAATGTGCATGTGAAGCCACTCCAGTTCAATCCGAAACTGCCGATCTGGGTTGGTCAGGACTTCAACATCGACCCTATGTCATCGGTCATCCTGCAGCCGCAGCCAAATGGTGAGTTGTGGGCCGTAGACGAGGTTGTGCTGTTCTCTTCCAACACGGCTGAAGTGTGTGATGAGCTGGAGCGTCGTTTCTGGCGCTGGAAGTCTCAGGTCACTATCTTCCCTGACCCGGCAGGTGCGTATCGCCAGCACGCACGCGGTGAATCGGACGTCGATATCTTCAAGGAAAAAGGTTTCCTTCGAGTCGATTATCCGAAGAAGCACCCGCCGATCGCAGACCGTGTTAACTCAGTGAACCGCATGTTGATGAGTGCCTCGGGCGAAACCCGGTTGTACATCGATCCGAAGTGCAAACACCTCATCGACTCGCTGGAGAAGGTGATCTACAAGCCAGGCTCACGCGATATGGATAAGACTGGCGGCATCGAACACAGTGCGGATGCGTTGGGTTATCCGGTTCATCGTAGGTATCCGGTGAAAAATCGTGTTATTCTTGGTGGATCTAGATAGGTAAGTACCTACCTAAGCGGAAAGGAAAAGCAAATGGAATTGACTGACAAGCAAATCAAAGACCTTGTGGCACGACGCCACCCTGAATATGAGAAGAAAAAAGAACATTGGGACTTCCTCGCCAGCACCTACGCTGGCGGGCGTGCCTGGTTCAACGACAATATCTTCCGTTACTTCAAAGAGGGTGATCAGGAGTTCAAAGAGCGCCTGGAACGCGCTTATCGCTTCAACCACACTCGTGAAGTGGTAAACCTCATCAACAAATACCTCTTCAAAGAGGTCATTCACCGCAACGTTGATGAAGCACCGGAGCAGATCCGCAATTTCTGGAAGCGAGCCACACGCCAGAACACCTCCATCGATGCGTTTATGGCGGCTATCGATCTGCAATCATCCATTTATGGCCGTATCTGGGTTGTCGTGGACAGCACCATGAACGTCGATGTTGAGTCTGTTGCAGACGAGAAGAAAAATGATGCGCGTGCCTACGCTTACTGGATTTCGCCGCAGCAGCTGCTTGATGTTGCCTGGGATGAAGACGGCAATATGTTGTGGGCGCTGATTGTTGAAATCGCGCGCGACGACGAAGATCCGTTCACTTCAACCGGGCAGGAATACCAGCGTTACCGTCTGTGGACGCAAAACGAGTGGTATCTGTTCCGTGAAGAAGTGAAGAAAGGTTCCGGAAATAGCGGTCGTCGTCAGGCCAAAGTCGTTCTTGAGGATAGCGGTGAGCATAATCTTGGCGTGGTGCCGGTGTTCCCGGTGGATTGCATTGGTGAAAGCGAGTCTCCGTATTTCAGCCCGTCGTTGATTGACGATATCGCCTATCTTGACCGCGCCGTGGCCAACTACCTGTCGAACCTTGACGCGATTATTCAGGATCAGACATTCAGCCAGCTGGCGATCCCGGTTCAGTCACTGCTGCCGGGCGATGAAAACCACACCAAAGTGCTCGAAATGGGGACAAAACGCGTCTTCACCTTCGACTCTGAGAGCGGTAATCAGCCATTCTACCTGTCTCCAGACCCGAAACAGGCTCAGATGATCATCACCACGATTAAGACGGTGATTAACGAGATCTACCATTCCGTTGGTGTGGCAGGTGAGCGAACCAAGCAGGATAACGCACAGGGCATCGATAACTCTTCGGGCGCAGCGAAGATGTACGACTTCCAGCGCGTTAACAGTCTGCTGGTGACAAAAGCAGAGCGCCTCGAAAGGGCAGAGCGCCAGATGATGCAACTGGTAGCGAAATGGATGGGTGTCGAACTGGATGAAGACCACTCTCTGATCGCGTACCCGGAAAGTTTCGACATTCGCGGTCTGACTGACGAATTTGCCGTTGCTGAGAAACTGTCTCTGCTCCAGGCGCCTGATTCTGTTCGTCGTCATCAGATGGAAATGCTCATCGAGAAGGTCTTCCCGAACATTTCCGAGGCGATGCAAAAGGAATTTCAAAAAGATCTCTTGAAATTTCCTCCAAAAAATGATCTTAATACCCTTGAAAATAAGTCAGTACTTACTTATGATCGAGATGCAGCCCAAGAAAGCGGGCAAGATCAACCCCGAGGGAATGGGGACTCATCTACTCAAGAGACCGAGTGATAAGTAACGAAAAGGAATTTCTATGAATCTGTGGCAAATGCTTATGGCCAATGGTGGCCTGATGGATGTAGCTGAAGCGCATGAGCGCGGAGGTGCTGGTGGCGGTGCTCCTGCTGGAGACAATGAGCAGGGCAATCAAGACCCAGGCAAACAGGGCGAGCAAAAAGAGCAACCGAAGGGTGACGACGACGAGTATGCCGGTATGACTCAGGAAGAGTTGCTGGCAGAACTGCGTAAGTCCAAGAAAGCCGGTGCTGACCTGCTGAAAGAGAACATGAAGCGCAAGGAGAAAGAGCGCACATTGGCCGATCAGCTGGCTCAGTACGGTGATATTGACCCGGCGCGTGCTCGCCAGCTTCTCGAAGCTGAACAAGCCGCAGAAACCGCACGTAGGGAGGCGGAGCAGGCTGAACTGGAACGCCGTGGTGAGTTCGATGCTGTGAAAAAGCAGATGATCGAAGCGCACCAGGCTGAACTGGCACAGCGCGACGAACGCTACTCCACTCTGGAGAGCGAGAACGCCGCACTGAAGGCTCAACTGGTCGAAATGACTGTTGGCGCTTCCTTCAGCGGCTCTGCCTTCCTGCGTGACAAAGTTCTGATGACTCCGGCTAAGGCTCGCGTTATCTACGGCTCTCATTTCGAAGTGGGTGAAGACGGTAGTGTTGTGGGCTTTGATAAGCCAGCCGGTCAGAAAGAACGTGCAGTTCTGGTTGACGGTGAAGGCAAACCGTTACCGTTCGAATCCGCGATTGAGCGCATTCTGCGTGCAGATCCGGAAGCTGACGCACTGTTGCGCAGCGAAGCCAAGCAGGGTGCTGGTTCCAATAGCAAACCGACCCACAAAGTAAACCAGCCGAAGAGCAAGTCGACTATGGATAAGTTGACCTCCGGTCTGGGGAAAATCGGACTCAAGTAACATCTTAAATCATAGGGAAATGAAAGATGCCATTACTGCGTGATGAAGCTGAAAAGCTGTCTAACAACGAACTTGAGCAGGGTGTGATCGAGACCATCATCGATCGCGATGACCTGTTCGCTGTTCTGCCTTTCATGAAGATTAATTCTAAGGCATACCTCTACAACCGCGAAGCTACCCTGAGCGAAGCAACCTTCATCGATGTGAACGACACCATCACCGAAGGCGCTGCAACCTTCACCGAACATGTTGCGAAGCTGCGTATCCTGGCAGGCGACGTAGACGTCGACAAATTCCTGGCGACCACTATGTCCGACACCAACAACCAGCTGGCAATCCAGGTTCGTCAGAAGGTGAAAGGTCTGGCTCGCGCATTCCGCCGCAACCTGATTCTGGGCGACTCCAGCACCAACAACAAAGCGTTCGACGGTATTCCGAAGCTGATGCACGACGATCAGAAGATCGACATCGAAGGCGCTTCCATGACCTTCTCCATGTTCGACGAGCTGGTCGACGCGGTGAAAGATCTGGGCGCAGACTGCATCATGATGCGTTCCGAGCACCTGCGTGCTTACCGCGCTCTGCTGCGTACCGTTAGCCTCGGCCCGTCCGAAATCATGATGGAAAACTTCGGCCGTCCGATGCTGTGCCACAACGGTGTACCGTTCATCGTGAACGACTTCATCCCGACTGACGCGGGCAAAGCAAGCATCTACTGCCTGCACCTGTCCGAAGAGAACGGTGTGACTGGTCTGTATGGCGGTGAAAACGCCGGTATCGTTGTTGAGAACATCGGTACTGTTCAGAACAAAGACGCAACCCGTACCCGCGTTAAGTGGTACTGCTCTCTGGCGAACAAGCACGACAAGGCTATCGCCGCGCTGACCAACGTAAAAATTTGATCAGTATGGTAGGTAAGTAATTATCTACCATTTAGGGGTGGGCTATACGCCCACCCTTTTTGTAGGAGCGAGAAATGCCAGAACAAAAGATGAAGATCACGGAAGAGGCGTTTGCGGATTTCACGGGGCATATGTGCCGTGCCGGATTCACCAATTCCATCTCCAACGAGCCTCTGAGCGAGCGCCAGCAGAACCATCTTGCGGCTTGCTTCCGGGCAATTCCGTTCACTCAGTCTGTCACCATTACACCGGCTGCGCCGTCCGTATTGGCGGGTAAAACCGTTCAACTTAGTGCAGGTATCACCATGAGCAAAAGCGCAGATTCATTCACCTGGACGTCGGCCAATGACCAGGTCGCCACAGTCAGCGGTACGGGTCTGGTTACTGGCGTGACTCCGGGAAAAGTGAAGATCACCGCCACCGGTAAGCAGACTCAGCTTTCTGCGTCAGTCGAAGTGACCGTTAAGCCTGTCAGCGTGGAGTCCGTTACGGTAACGCCAGACTCTACCTCTGTTGAGAAGGGGAAATCGGTCAAGTTGCGCGTTGATGTACAACCGTCAAACGCAACCAATAAAAGAGTCACCTGGACTTCCAAAAATAGCGACAAAGCGACCGTTGACCAGAACGGTAACGTAGCTGGCGTAGCCGTTGGTACGGCAACCATTGAAGTGGTTTCGCAGGATGGCAGCCATAAAGCTACTGCTACGGTTGAAGTCACTGAGCCTGTCGTTGCTGTTACTGGCGTCTCTGTCGATCCGAGCACCACCAGCGTTGAAGCCAACAAAACGGTACAGCTGACCGCGAAAATCGAACCGGCTGGCGCAACCAATAAGCGCGTAACCTGGGCGTCAAAAAATGCCGAGTTCGCGACGGTTGATAGCGCAACTGGACTTGTGACCGGTGTGGCTGCAGGTACTGCCACTATCGAAGTCACCACGGAAGACGGTAGCCACAAAGCCACTGCGACCGTTGAAGTGACCGCAGCACCGGCTGCGTAACCAACACATGGGCGGCGATGCCGCCCATTAAGTGAGAAGAAGAATGAAACCAGCAAAAATTCGTTTATTGGAGCCTCAATTTTTGGGGTACACGGGCATTCTCTGCGGTATCCAGTTTGTCGACGGCATCTCGGTTGCCGAACTGCCATTCATCGATCAGCAGCGGATTTGTGCCTCCATGCGTGCCACTACCGTTGAAGGCAAAAATGTATCTCCTTCTGCCGCGTACAGCAGCCGCAATGATTTAACTGCGGACGACATTGTCGAGAGGGCGGCCCCGGATATTGTGCCAATGAAACGTGGTACGGCTGAAGTGGAAGCCAAACCGGTACAGCGCTTTACTCGTGAAGAGCTGGAGTCGATTGCGGACTGTGAAGGTATTGCGGGTCTGCGTCAGATCGGCAACCAGATTGGCGTGAAAGCCAAAGGTATCGTTGAAATGATCGAAGGCATCCTGAAAGCACAGGGCGGTGAGTAATGGCGCAGATCGACACGTACCGTAGCGGGGAAGCAGTTTCCCTGTCGTTTGCATTTAACGTTCTGGATATTGAGTCGGCCACGTATACCGTCAGAGATGGCGCAGGTGCGATCATCGTCGATAACGAACCTCTCGATATTACTGAGGGGCAGATGTCCATTCCGGTTGTCGTGTCGGCCGAACACAACCTGCTTTCAGATAAAGAGCGCGATCTGCGACACGTCATTGTCAAAGCGGTGGCATCCGGGCTGACGCATGAAGAGCGCAAGATGTACGTTCTGCTGAATAGCTTCGAGCTGTCAATTCCAGGCCAGTCATTCGCAACGGTCGCAGACGCCCAGATGCAAGCTATCGATATGCTGAACGGCGACACCCTGTTAGCTGATGGCGAAGGGCTGATGCGCAAACGTCTCATTGAGGCCACCAGACGCGTCAAAACGCTGCCGTTCTCAATCCGCAAAGTCCTGCGTATCGACTTCGACCGGTACGATCGCCCGCAAAACATGCTGAACGTCTATGACATTCCGTGGGGCGCTGACGGGGCATATCGTCACGATCTGATCGATTGGGAGCAGATGACGCCTGAGAAATTCGACGAGTTCCCGGACTACTTCAAACAGGCATTAATGCTGGCCGTGGTTAATGAAGCCTGCGAAATCGCTAACGGCAATGACGTAGCGGCAGCCCGCGAGGACGGCATTCTGTCTGAGTCCATTGGTGAAACGACCAATATGTACCGCACCGGCAAAGCGGCAAATGTGCATGTGGCTCGCAGTACCTGGCGACTGCTGGTCAGTTACATCAATAACCGCATGATTGTTCGCCGTGCGTAACGCCAGTCGCATTATTTACTTCTGGTCGAAAGGCTCAAGACGAGCAATCGCGCCTTCGCCTGGTAATGAGTGCGGCTGCCAACCACAGGGAGAGTGCATGAACATTTCATGGCAAGCAGAGATAGCGATTTACCGTCTGGGTTCGAAGAACGTCTACGGTGAAGCGCAATTGCAGTTCGTCAGGAAGACGAACGTCGGCGTCGTTAAGTTTGAGCAAAGTAACGAGAAGTCATCGGTACGTGCGGACAGCTCCGGCAGTCGCGGTAAAGCGAATCTGGAATTGTTCGATGCTGTTCTGGTGATCCCACTTGAGGCCGCAGTGCGGCTTGATGACGTTCTCATTCTGGAGGGGCAAAAGCTGAAGGTATCCAGCGTGCATCGTCGCTGGGGACTGCGTGGGCGCCCAGGGCATCTGGAAGTAGGGGCAAACATATGGGTCTGAAGTACGACGCGCATCAGTTTAAGCGTGCTGGCGACAGGCTCAATAACAGCCAGAAAGCCTTTAAGCGTTATCTCATCCGTGACATGGAGAAGCTGGCGCGTCTGGTTGAGCGTCTGGCGCGGGCAATGGCCCCGCTGGAGACCGGCTCACTCGAAAGCGCGATCTTCGCGAGAGTGGTCAAAGAAGGCTATACCGGGCTGCGTATTGAGTTATCGGTATCTGGAGCCAAACCACGCGAAGGGCATCCGGGCGTTGAGGTTGGTGATTATGCGGAGTACATGGAGTTGGGCAAGTATCGTCTAGGCTATCTCTCCCGCATGAAGAGCGTCACCAACCCGCCAGTCGCTGGTGTGAAGCCACGAGTTGGGCCTTTGTTCCTTGAGAGAGCCGTGCAGAGCAGTGAGAAGCAGTTCACTCAGACGATAGCAGAAGCGGCAAGGAAAGCAGGTTTTACGAGAGGTTGATGTGTTTATTGAAGCATTTGCGAGCCTGATGCAGAAGGCGAAGATCGGTACAGTCGGCACTGACATTTTCTGTCACTACATGCCAGCCAATGTGAAGTCCGGTGTTCTGTTGGTTACTCCCATTACGGGGATCACAATTGACCATGAGTTAAAAGGCTTCTATCACGACTCTTTCACCGTCATCGTGCGTAATGCGACGATCACAAAGGCGGTGGCGAAAGCCAATAAGATCATGGACATGTTCCCGGTCGAAGAAACCGTGTCAGAGGGCGTTTACTTCCGGTTGGTTCGGCCAATGTCGATGCCGATTACTTATCCCAAAAACGAAGGTTCGTTGATTGAAGCGGGTATCCCGATTGAATTTGCGGGCTATTTGTTGAATTAATAAAATAAGTAAGTATATACTTACCATTGGCACCATGAAGGTGCTGATTTAACGGAAAAAGGAGTTTTCCAACAATGTCCAATACCCATGTAAAAAACATCAAACTTGGCGCCTGCAAAGTGTCGTTTGGTGGCGTTGATCTGGGTTACACCAAAGGCGGTGTTCAGGTTGAAGTTGCGACCGAAACTCTGAAAGTCACCGTAGACCAGCTGGGGCAGACCACCATCTCCGAGCTGGTGCAGGGTCGTAACATCACTATCACTGCGCCGCTGGCCGAGTCTGTGTTGCAGAATATGGTCGATCTGATGCCGGGTTCTACCCTGAGCGAAGAAGATAACGCTGTGACCATCACTTCCGCACAGGGCGTCAACCTGATCGACGTAGCCAAAGAGCTGGTTCTGACCCCGCAGGATACCACCGACTACGTTCTGACCATCCCGAAAGCTGCGACCGCAGGTAACTTCACCATGACCTACCAGTCTGATGATGTTCGCGTGTTCTCCGTTCAGTTCACCGCTTACCCGGATGACGACGGCGTGCTGGGGAAAATGAGCGGCCCAAAGCCGGTTAAAACCGTAACCATCTATCCAGGTTCACCGACCTGCAAAGTAGGAGCTACGGTTCAACTTTCGGCGCAAGTGCAACCAGATGATGTTGCAGACAAAACCGGTGTCTGGGCATCGGAAGATCCACTAAAAGCAACCGTAGACCAGGCTGGATTGGTTCGCGGTGTTGCAGAAGGCGCAGTCAACATTTCGTTTACTGCTAATAGCGGCGGCAAGAAGGCTACCAAATCTGTAACGGTGACTGCTGCCAGTTAACCGTGGTGTTAATTAAGCAGAGGCTCAGGAAGAGCCTCTCTTTTAAAAGGACTTTAACCAATGACCAAATTACTCGATCTCGACTCCATTCTGCCTCCGAAGAAAAGCATCAAGTTCGGCGGTCAGGAATACCCCATCGTTGAAATGACTGTTGGCCTGTTTGTCTCCATCAAGCAGATGGAAGGCAAAGACCTCCAGAACATGTCGCCTGTTGAGCAGGTAACTGCTTACGCCGACCTGGTTCGCAAGGTCATCCCATCCGTGCCGGACGCTGTACTGGAAAAACTGACTGTTCCGCAGCTCCAGCAGATCTTCACCTTCGCTATGGAAGTGATTGATGAAGAGAACGAAAAAGCGGCTGGTGAAGGGGCAAAGTAATTTCCCGCGATGAATCCGGGGTAAAGACCGTATCGATAGATCTCGGATTCTATTTCAGTCGTGTAGTTGCTCACTACGCCGTGTCGCCATTAGAGCTGCTGGGCGTCCCTCTAACGATGTTCTGGATGCTCAGTCGCAACATCGACCGTCTGCGCGCGGAAGAGGATGTCCGCAACCTGCAAGTCGCTCGCGCTGCCCAGGCAGATGGCGAGGGCGTGAAGGCGTTCATGGAGGGTTTGCAACTCAGGATTGGAAGACCAGTCGTAACCGATAAAGTCTACGATCCACGCAAGGATAAGGCAGACCCTGACGCCAAAGAGCAACTGATGCAAATTTTTGGCAGAGGATGACAAGGGAATGTCACAAAACGTAGAGTTTATCCTGTCGCTGGAAGACAAGCAGTTTACAGCGTCAATCGACCGGGCGGGTAAGCTACTTACCAGATTCGGGGAGCAGGCCACAAAGCCCGTTCAGAAAATTAACAATCTGGAACGCTCGTTGGGTTCGGTATCCCGCATCATCGGCGTTCTGGAGTCCAAGCTCGATGCCACGGCAGACAAACTACAGGATGTAGCTGCCGGCTTCGAGCTTGTGTCTGATGTTTCGCGCAAGACGCGAGGCAACATTACCAGCCTCAACTCAGGTCTCAAAACCCTGATTGAGCGCGTCGACACAACCACCTCATCCGTTAATAAACTCACCACATCGCTGCGCAAGGTTCAGTCTGAACTCAACGAGTTTTCCGATTGGGCAACGTTCGCTGGCAAGAGCGCCAGCCGCTTCGGTACGGAGGTAAAAGAAGCCTCTTCCTCCGTGAGTGGCATGAATACGCGCCTTAACACCACGACGAAGCGTCTCAGTAATTGGGGTGTCACAACGAGCCAGGCTGCCGAGGGGCTGAAGAAAGTCCGCGATCAGATGGATGCCGTGATTGGCCGCCAGCAACTGATCAGCAAGCCGGTACGTGTGCGCACCAGCGGCTACGGTGAGGGCGGTGGTAATGGCGGTGGCGGTCGACGTGGCGGCACAAATGGCCACGGCGGGCGCGGTGCTGAAAATGGCGTGTTCTCTGGTCTGCGCGGCAATATTTTCCTGCTGGGCGAGATTGGTGATGCAGCAAGAACGGTAACTGACATCCTGTTTGGCTGGCAGAAGCCAATCATCGAAGCCGCCTCCGAAATGGAGCGTATGCGCGTCATGTTGCGCGGGCTGAACAAGGACAAGGCCAACCCTGGCAAAGCAGCCGCAGAGGATATGCAGTACATCGTGGATATGGCGCAAAACGCCCCGTTTGCGATGCAGGCGCTGACCGATTCCTTCGTTAAATTCCGCTCGGCAGGTCTCGATCCTACTGACGGATCGCTGAAAGCACTGGTGGACTCCGTTGCACGCTTCGGCGGCGATAGCGAGCTGCTTAAACGTGCTGCCGTGGCTGTCCAGCAGATGTCCGGTAAGGGCGTCGTGTCGATGGAAGAACTGCGTCAGCAATTAGGTGAAGCTGTTCCTAACGCGATGAAGGCGATGACAGACGCTGCCGGTATCACTATGGGGGAACTGACCAAAGCAGTCTCCACCGGTACTGTGGAAGCGAAACAGGCGCTATCGCTGATGTTCGTTGGTCTGCGTGCGGAGAACGAAAACGCCGCCAAAGACATGATGCAAACCTACACTGGTGCGCTGGCGCAATTGCAAACCTCCTTTACGCTGTTTGCCGATCGTGTCGGTCAGGCGGGCTATCTGGATTCTCTCTCAAAGGGGATGAAAGAGCTGGCCTCCATCATGAATAGCGCAGAGGGCATTTCGTTCGCTAACTCGCTGGGTTCCGGACTCTCCACGGCGATCGACGGCTTACGCGAGCTGGCGCAGTGGCTGGCTAAAAACCAGGAACTGGTTATCAGCCTGGGCAAAGTCGTTGCTGCAATGGTGGCGTTCAAGCTGATGCGTGCCGGGATTGCAGGCGTGATTGGCACTGCCGGGCAAATGGTTAACACATTTACCAAGATGTCGACCGTTCTCCAGGCTCCGTTCAATCTGGGCGCGACAGCTGTCACCCGCTTTAATCGTGCGGCCCGTATGGGGCTGGCTCCAATCCCATCGCTGATCTTCGCTATCCGTGGCGCGATTACGGGGCTTCAGGGCGCGTTTGCTGGGCTAACTGCGTTCATTGCAGCAAACCCCATTGGTGCAGCGTTCACCGTAGCTACCGTGGCTGTAGCCGGTCTTATCACGTATATGACCATGCTCCGCAGCGAAACGTCTAAAGTCGTGGATGAGATCCGCAAAATCCCGGAGGCGATGACGGCGGCCAAGCGTGCGCAGATGGCAGCGCGTGCAGCCGAGCTTGAAAAGCAGATCCAGCGAGACCAGCAGGCGCTTAAAACCGGCGAAAGCGTGAACTACTACTCCACAGCGGCTGGCCCTGTCGCCGTGAAGGAGTCCAAAGAGGTTGTTGAGGCTCGCCTGAAGAAAAATCAGGAAGAGTACGAAAGAACCACAGGCACGATGGCGCTGGGTGATGGCGCGGTGGCCAAACGGCTGGCAAAAGAGGCTGCTGAATCCCAGATTGAGAAAATCCGGGCAGATAACCAGGTCTTCTCTGCGACGTTTGTGAAAGCCCGTCAGGAGGCTCTGGATAAGATCCAGAAAATCAACGACGACAAATCGCTTTCGGACGACGAGAAGAACAAGCTGCTCGCACCGCTTCGCGAGAAGGTGAACAAGTCCTATCTGGAACCGGCGCAGAAGCTGGTCGACGACCTGTCTTCTCGCAAAAACGCAACCGAGAAGCAAATTGCCCACTTCAGCGACATGCTGGAGAAAGCGAAGAAAGAGGGGAACACCGAGCAGGTTCAGAAGCTACAAGGCAGCATCCGTGGGTATCAGGAGCATCTTGAAGCTGTTGCTCAGGAGCTGACTCAGGCGGAGTTCGAGCGTGATAGCGCGGCGAAAACCGGTAAGGGCGTAATGTCCAACCAGGGAACCGTTCTGGGGCTGGGAACGACCGATAAAGCGGCTCAGAAAGCACTGGCGCAGTATATGCGGAACCAGATGGACTCCGCGACCTACCAGCGCACACTGCCAGACGGTACGGCGATGCTGGACTTCGAAGGCAAGCCGATCATCGGGCCGAAACAGCTCAAAACCCAGTTGAACCTGCAGAAAGCCTCCAGCGCCAGCTCTCTGGAGAAAATGAGCGACGAGGAACGTGCTGCCGCGATTGCCGCACTGACCAAAGCGCGTGAGCAGGATGCCGCAGCAGCGGAAAAAGCCGGGCAGCGTACTGCCAATGCTTCTCAGCGTGCCGCGAGGAAGGAAGAAAATGCGCAGCGTAAGCTGGCGGCCGGCTACCAGAAAGCCCTAGATAAAGCCGATCAGCTTATGGGGCAGATGGGTGAAAGCTCAAAAGCGACCGTGTCGTTTGATCAGTCTCTCCGCGATACCACCAAATCGCTGACCGAACTGGCCAACGCCGTACCGAATGAGTTCATCACTCAGGAGATGATCGACAAAGCCAAGTCACGCCTGGCTGACCTGGCTAACGCGAGCGACGACTATCGCGAGATGTTCAATCGTCGCAACGTCGAGCAAATGATCTCCACCTGGGCGCCGGAATCCGATTCCATCATCAGCGCGGGTTACAAGCCGTCTCGTGAAGAGAAGGTGGTCGATTTCAACGACACCTACAACCGTAACCTGAAAGCGTTGATGGATCTACGTGACCAGGCTTCTGATCCGAAAATCGTGGCGCTTTACACCAAGCAGATTAACCAACTGGTGGCGGCAGGCAACACCGCGCTCATCAAAGAGACGGGTACGGCGACACAGAAGCTGGCGCTTGAGTACGAGAATCTGGCCGATCAGCTGGAAAACAGCTGGAGCAACCTGTTCAGCAACATGACGGATACGCTGACCGACTTCGTCATGAAGGGGAAATTGGACTTCTCCAGCCTAGCAGAATCCATTCTCCGCGACATCACCAACATGGTTGTGAAGACGCAGATCACCCTGCCTCTCATGAACATGCTGGGGATGGGGACGACGGCAGCGGGCAGCTCTCAGAGTGGCAATCTGCTTTCTGGTGTCGCGTCAGCGGTTGCCAACCAAGGCGTCCGGATGAATGCGGTCAACGGCGATAAGAGCGTGGGTGAGGCGACGAAAGAGACCTCCAGCTCGGTCTCCGGTCTGGGGCAGACCACTCAGCAGACGACCAGCGCGATTGGCTCTGCAACCAACGCGATCGGCAGCTGGGTGAATGGACTGTTCACCAGTACTGAAGCCAAAGACGCGGAAACCAAAGCGGTGAAGACATCCATCTTCTCCATGCAGAACCTTAGCTCTGTCACGGGGGCGCTTTCTGCCGCGTTTGCCATGCTGGGCGCAAACATGTCCGGCTCTGGCAATAAGTGGTTGAGCTTCGGCGCTACCATTGCCTCCGGGCTGGTGTCTGCCTGGGCTGGTGGCGGCTTCGACAACATCGGATCGGGTTCATCCGGCTCTAACTCCGGGTTCAACAATCTCACCGGATCGGCATCTGATGGTACTGGCGGCATCCCGGCAATTCCGAAGTTCGCCAAAGGCGGCATTTTCGGGAAAGACGGCGTGGTTCCGCTGCGTGCGTACCAGAAAGGTGGCATCGCTGACTCTCCACAGCTGGCGCTGTTTGGTGAAGGGGATATGAACGAAGCCTACGTTCCGCTTCCGGATGGGCGTTCCATCCCGGTCACGCTCAACGCAGAGGGTGTTAAAGGCGGCGGTGGCGTTTTCTCACCTGTCAGCATTGAGATCAACGTCAACAGCGACGGCAGTGTCTCGGAGAACAGCAATTCCGAAGGCGCATGGAGTCAGGCAGCGCAGCGCATGAAGGCGATCGCGCTTGAAACCATCGCTCAGGAGAAGCGGCCAGGCGGTTCGCTCAACCCTAACTCTCAACGTAACTAACCACGGCTGCCCCGGAAGGGGCAGTCTCACAAGGATGTGAGATGGAAAGACTGACTTTTAACTGGTATCCCGACTACGAGTCGGAAAAGACCGTGAAGCCTAACGTGACGGTGCTGAATTTCGGTGACGATTACGAACAGCGCCAGGCCAAAGGTCTCAATCGCATTAAAGAAGAGTGGAGCCTGACATTTACGCGCTCTTACGACGTTATTAATGCCGTCGATGACTTTCTGACGGCACGCGCGGCCGTTGAGTCGTTCTACTGGACGAATCCTCGTGGCAAAAAGATGGTTGTGGTGTGCGACAGCCATACTGTGAAGCGTTACCAGGGCTATCTCGTTCTCACTGCGACCTTCCGACAAATTTATGAAGGATAATTTAACCCACTAGATAAGTAAGCACTTATTTACTATTATCTATAGGCGCTGACAGGATGTTGGCGTCTCTTTATTTCAAGGAAGAAACGATGGGTATTAAAGCTGATATTCAGAGCTTGTCGCCCTCCGCGCTCATTGAGCTGTTCGAACTTGATATGTCGAACACCACCTCTGGGGGCAAGCTGTTTTTCCACGCTGGTACAAACGAACTGATGGAGCCAGTCGTTTGGCAAGGCGTGTCTTACGAACCGTGGCCAATCAAGGCGTCAGGCTTTGATAAGACTGGTCAGGGTACTTTGCCGCGTCCAAAAATCCAGGTCTCCAACTTTGCCGGAACTGTCTCCGCTGAAGTTCAGGCAAACGACGATCTGGTGGGCTGCCGCATCATCCGCAAGATGACGCTGGCGCGTTTTCTCGACGCGGCCAACTTCAAAGACGGGAATCCAACCGCAGATCCAAATCAGCACTTCCCGGATGAGATGTGGTTCATCGAACAGAAGACTCTCGAAACCCATGAGGTTGTCGAGTTTGAGCTGTCGAGTGTGTTCGATCTGATGGGCGTGCAACTGCCGTACCGCCAGATCATCAAAAACACCTGCCCGTGGAAATACCGCGGTCCAGAGTGCGGCTACACCGGCCCCTATTTCGACAAAAACAACCAGCAAACCACCATGTCAGGCGCGGATTACTGCACGAAACGCTACGACTCATGCAACGCACGCCGTAACTACTTTGCCAATGGCGTAATCCACTTTGGCGGGTTCATTGGAGCAACGCGTTATGGGTAATAGAGCTTTCCCTGAGCTTGGTTCGGACGTTATGCAGGAAATCTATCTGACAGCCATCAAACGCTACCCGAACGAAGCGTGTGGCTTTCTGGTGCGTACCACTGGCGAGAAATATCGCTTCATGGAAGCCCGGAACGTGTCGGAAAACCCGGAAAACACGTTTGTTATGCACGCTGACGACATTATCGCAGCGGAAGATGCGGGATACGTGGTTGCCATCTGGCACTCCCACACTGACGAATCAGCTGAAGCGTCATACGCCGACCGCGCCGGATGCGAGGCAACGGAAGTTCCGTGGCTGATTCTGGCTGTTAGGAAGAATGTCGAGGGCGATGCGCCATTTCACTTCAGTGAGATGAATGTGATCACCCCAGACGGCTTTGAGATGCCTTATCTGGGGCGGCCCTATGTGTTTGGTGTCTTCGACTGCTGGATGCTGTGCCGCGACTACCTGAAGCGTGAGTTCAACGTCGAGTTGAATCCAAACCCGCACCTGCATATTCCATCGTGGTACACGGGCGATACCGACATTCTCGATCAGAACTACCGCAATGAAGGGCTTGTTCGTCTGGCGCCGGGGACGGAACCCCAGCGTGGTGACGTCTTCTTCATTCAGTACGGAAAGATGCCTGACCACTGCGCGGTGTACATCGGAGACGGAATGATCCTGCACCACCAGATCGACCGTCTGAGCTGTCGCGCTTATTACGGTGGCATGTACCAGAAACACACGACGCACCACCTGCGTCACAGAGACTTACTCAAGGGAGATGAAACGTGTCTGAGTTAGTTCATGTGCAACTTGGTGGCCCGATGGCCAGACATTTCGGCCGCCACTGGCATTTAAAGGTGCGCAACACCAAACAGGCGTTGGATTTGGTCGAAGCCAATCGTCCGGGCTTAAAAGCATGGATGAAGCGCAACATGAAGACCTACGACAGTTACCACATCCAGATCACCAATAAGCAGGGGCACAAGTGGTCGGTTGATGAGAGCGAGTTTCAAATGATGGGGCAGTCCGACAACATCGCGAAGATCCGCATCACACCGGTTCCTCGCGGTAGTGGCGGTAAGGCTTTTGGTTGGTTCCAGACAGTCGTAGGGGCACTCGTCATGGTTGCCTCATTCTGGTTCCCAGCGCTGGCCCCGCTCGGCTTGTCGCTAATGATGGGCGGTATTTCGCAGCTAATTTCGCCCCAGGCGACCAATGACAGCGTAAGGCAGGCAGATAACTCGAACTCGTTTTATTTCGACGGGCCACAAAACACCACTAACCAGGGCAACCCGGTTCAGCTCATTTATGGCGAGGAAATTCTGGTCGGCTCACAGGTTGTGAGTTCTTCGATCACCATCGACCAGCTTTAGTAAGAAGGGAAATTTTTGAACATGGAACAGTTCAAGAAGAAGAGACTGCCTCTCCTGATTGCAGGTGCTGGCGGTAAGAAAAGCAGTGGCTCCAGCCGCACGCCGGTTGAAGCCGACGATACCGTAAACTCGCGTGCTATGGCGTCCATCCTCGACCTGCTCGGGGAGGGTGTCATTGGCGGGCTGGTGGATGGCGCAAAGTCGATCTTCGTTGATGATCTGCCAATCCTTAACGAAGACGGGTCTCCAAACTTTAGCGGTATCACGTGGGACTTCCGCGATGGTTCACAAGACCAGACGCCGATGTCCGGGTTCGATTTCGTTGAAACGCCGAAGTCAGTCAACATCCAGCTGAAAAGAATGCACGACGTTACGATTGCCATCGATAACGATGAGGCAGACCGTGTCCGCGTCATTCTGAAGTTCCCGTCTCTGCGTAGCATTGACAAAAAGACCGGTGATACCAACGGTACGACCGTGAAGTACAAATTCCAGATTGCCAATGGCGATAATGCCTTCAAGGACGCCATCGCAGAAGGGGAGAGCACTTCCGAAATTACGCTGACGGCAAAAAAGACGGGCGTCTACTACCGCAGCTATGAGCTAAAACTGCCCAAGCCAGGTCGTGCCTACAAGGTTCGCGTGCTTCGTCTGACCGATGACAGCAACACTCAGTACATCTTTAACGATACGTGGGTGGACTCTATCGGTGAGATTGTTGATACGCCGATGAACTACCCGAACTCCGCGCTGGTCGGCCTCAAGGTCAACTCAGAGCAGTTCGGCAGCTCGATGCCGTCTCGTTCGTATCTGGTGCGTGGTCTGAAGATCCGCGTCCCGTCCAACTACGACGAACACACAAACACCTATATCGGCGTATGGGATGGCACATTCAAGCTGTTGTCATCTTCCAACCCTGCCTGGATTCTCTTCGACCTGCTTACCAACGCTCGCTATGGCCTGGGGCAGTACGTTTCTGAGTCCATGATTGATCTCGGGCAGATCTACCAGATTGGGCGCTACTGCGACGAAGAGATTGACGATGGTTTCGGTGGCAAAGAGAAGCGCTTCGCTATCAACACCCAGATCACCAGCCGTCAGGACGCGTACCGACTGATTCAGGATATCGCTGGCGCCTTCCGCGGAATGGTCTTCTGGGCTGGCGGCATGGTTAACGTCATGCAGGATAGTCCGTCAGATCCGGTCATGATGTTCACCAACGCGAACGTCAAAGATGGCATGTTCAGTTACAAGGGATCTGCGCGTAAAGACCGTCCGTCAGTGGCTCTTGTGACCTACAACAACAAGGAAGACGGCTACAAGCAGAACATCGAGTACGTCGAAGACCAGGAGGCGATGCGTCGTTATGGCGAGCGCAAAACCGAAGTGGTTGCGTTTGGCTGTACCAGCCGTGGCCAGGCGCATCGTGTCGGTCTGTGGCTGCTGTATACCGCACGCATGGAGTCCGACGTTATCAGCTTTACGGCAGGGCTGGATGCTTCCTTCCTGATGCCGGGCGAAACGGTGCTGATTCAGAACAAATACCGTGCTGGTAAACGCAACTCTGGCCGCATTGTGGCGTTCACAAAGAACAGCATCACTCTCGACGCACCGGTTACGCTGAATAAGGCTGGTAGCTACATCCGGATCTTGAATCAGGAAGGAGAAATCGTTGAGCGCGATATTCTTGAGACCGGGGAAGACATTACCAAAGTGACCTTCTCCAAAGCGCTCAATTCTGGTGATATGCCGGTTATGAATGGCGTCTGGACGATTACCGAGCCAGATCTGGAACCAATGCGCGTGCGTGTTATCAACGTTGCCCAGGGCGAGGCTCAGGGGACGTTTGACGTTACATTTGTCCAGAATAACGCATCGAAGTACGAAGCCATCGACAACGGCGCGACGCTGCTCCCCGAGAACAACACCGTTCTCGACCCGACTTATTCGAAGCCGACCAACCTGCTGGTGACGGAAGGGACGTATATCTCCAGTCCGGGCAACCTCTCAATCAAGCTCGTTGCCACCTGGGAAGGTAAGTCTGCGGAATATTGGATCAGCTGGCGTCGTTCCGATGAGAACAACGTCTCTAACTGGCAGTCCGCACGCGTTACCGAAGAGCAGTTCGAGATCCTCAATATTGCCGAGAATGGTCAGTACGACATTCAGCTCTATGCGGTTTCGTTCAGCGGCAAGAAGACGGATATCATCAGCACCGTTTATCAGGTGAAAGGTACGATGACGCCGCCAGGCTCTCCTACCTCTCTGACGGCCGTGGGTGACTACCGCAACGTGATTCTGAATTGGGTCAACCCGGACTCAATCGACCTCGATCACATCAACGTGTACGCCTCCCAGACCAACGATCTGGAAACGGCAAAGTTGATTGCAGAGGCTGCCAGCACCACGTTCACCCATGCCGGTCTTGGGGATAGCGAGACCTGGTACTATTGGGTTCGCGCGGTGAACAAGCGTGGCATGTTAAGCCCGCCGAACTCCAATCTGGGTACGGAAGCGATGACGCGAGACGTCCTCTCATTCCTTACCGGGAAGATCACCTCTTCCGAGCTGGGACAGGAGCTGCTGGAGGAAATCGGCTCTAAAGCCTCTCAGGATGCGGTCGACGCCATCAACAAACAGATGGAAGAAAGCCTGAAAGAGCTTGATCAGTCCGTTACCGATCTGGACAGCAAACTGGAAGACACCAGCGGTCGGCTTGAACAGGCCCAGAACGACCTCAAAAATGAAGTCTCTGGCACGCTGGACAAGGTCAACGACGCGCTGCAACAGGTTGAGGACTCTAATGCGGCTCTGGTTGAGTTGCAGGAGACCGTTTCCGAGCAGGGCAAAGCCGTTGCAGGTGCTGTGGAAGCGGCACACGCTGCGCTCGACAATGCCTCCGCGCTGATTGCTGAAGAGCGTGAAGCCCGTGTCGAAGGCGATAAGGCAAATGCCAAACAGATTGAGGCAATGAAATCCTCCGTCGATGACAGCGTTGCCGCCGTCGAAGAGATGAAAAAGACCGTTGCCGAAGTCGAACGCGCCAGCGCGGAAGTATCGACCAATATCGAGGCTCTGGCCAAAACCAATATTGACCTCGCTCTGCGTCAGGATGAAGACCAGCACAAGCAAATGGTCAATAACGCGAAGATCGCCACCACTCAGAAGACGTTTGCCGACGATATGTCTGCAATGGCCTCAAAAGTGGAAGAGATCCGCGCAGAAATTGGTGAGGACATCCGGGCATCGATTCTGGAAGAGACAACGGCTCGCGTAGAGGCTGATAAGGCGATCGCAACACAAATCACCAAGTTGGAAGCCCAGATCAATGATGATATTTCTGCGGCCATTGTTTCTGAGCAGGAGGCCAGAGCCACTGCGGATGAATCCCTGTCCAGGCAGATTACGTCACTGCAGGCGAAGGTAGAAGGTGACATTAGTGCGGCTCTTACCGAAGAGCAGATCGCCCGAGCTTCGGGGGATGAGGCATTATCCAAACAGATTACCAGCCTCAAGGCCCAGACGGGTGAGGATATTAAGGCGGCAGTTGCCAGTGAAACGAAAGCGCGTACTGACGCAGATAGCGCACTGGCAACTCAGATCAGCACGTTAAAGGCCCAGACTGCGCAGGACATCAAAGCAGCGGTTGCTACTGAGACTAAAGCTCGTACCGATGCCGATTCGGCGCTGGCCGGGCAGATCACAAGCCTGAAAGCCCAGACTGGCAAGGATATTAATGCAGCAGTTACGTCCGAGGCGAACGCCAGGGCAAATGCTGATGGGGCGTTGGGATCACGTATCGATACGCTAAAAGCCTCTGTTGACGGTAACTCTGCAACGATTAAACAACAGGCGACAGCTATTGCGGACACCAATAAAAAAGTCTCTACAGCCTGGACGCTTAAGATGGAGACATCGACAAGCGGTGGGCAGAAGTATGTTGCCGGCATTGCGTTGGGGATCGACAGCACTGGTCTGTCTCAATTCCTTGTTCAAGCCGACCGTTTTGGATTGGTGAACTCAGTGAATGGAAAGGTTACAACGCCTTTCGTCATTGAAAACGGTGTGGCATATATGAGCGGAGCTTGGATACAAAATGGCACTATCGATAATGCAAAAATAGGGCAGTTCATTCAGTCTAACGACTTTCAAAGCGGTGTCAGAGGATGGAATATAAACAAAAATGGCTCTTCTGAATTTCAGAACATCAAAGCCAGAGGGGAGATTATTGCAACAACGGGAAGGATGAGTAATGTCGTAATTGATGAGACATGTACTGTTAAAAAGCTATTCGCTGAAAACATCTATGGAGACATTATTACAGCATCATCCAATTTGACCGATAAGGTTTGGGGAAATACAACTGGCACTAGCTCGGGTACGCGTTACCCAATTGCAACCATACATGGTGCACCTTTCGAAAGAGTTTTTTTATTTTTAGGGACAACTGCTGCGCATACCCTTTGGCGACAGAACGTCACAATTAGATGTGATGAGTCGATCGTTTTCCAATATGACACAGGAAACGATGGTTCAAGTGGCGATTCTACAAAAAAATGGAATAACTTGTTATTAAGGATACCGGCTTCGTCGTATGGCGCGACCCAAAATCTGACAGTTCAGTTCCCAAACAGGGGCGATAGAGGATATCTCCAGTTCACCGGAATTCTAATGCTATATAAAATTTCTGGTTCGGTGACAATTCATTAATTACAATGTTAGGTATGTACTTACTTATGCGGGCGGGAATGCCCGCACTTTCAAGGAGCGAATATGTGGTACAGGGAAGGTACTATCACATTTACAAAGGGAAGTGACACACTTGAGGGCACTGGTACGTTTTGGAACGTCACAGCCAATGGTGTATTGCCGGGTATGATTGTCATCGGACCCGATAACAGCCTGTACGAAATTAAGCGCGTGCTAAATGACACCCGCTTGACACTCATGGAGCAGTACACTGGTGAGACCCAGAATGAGGTCCCATGCCGGATCATCACTACCTATGAAGGCGATCTGACCCAGTTCAGCGCCCGCTTTACAGCATTGATGACCCGAATGTCAGCCGACTCGAAGACAATGAGAAGCTGGTTAACTGCCATTGATGAAGTGACACTCGAACGCGAGGATGGTACTGAGGTAACGGTTAAATCGCTCACCCAAATCGTCGATGAGCACAATGCCAACCAGCAATGGTACAGGGACAATGCGGATGCAATCGATGCCGCGGGCGACAAAGCTAAACAGGCCGCCGCCAGCGCAGCGGCAGCTGCCAATAGCGCAAGCACTGCCGGAACAAAGGCGACTGAAGCCAGTAACAGTGCCGCAGCAGCAGCTGCATCCGAAGGCGTTGCCAGCGAAGCCGCTAAGGGTGCAAAGACCTCCGAAACGAATGCAGAAAGCCATAAAGAGACTGCTGTAGCTTCAGCTGCCACCGCAACGGAGAAAGCCGCCGAAGCCGGGGCATCTGCTTCGAGTGCCGCAGCGTCAAAAAATGCCGCGAAAGCCTCAGAAACTAACGCTGCTGGCAGTGCTGTCTCTGCTGCGGATTCTGCGACCGCAGCATCTAATTCCGCCGCAGCTGCTGAAGTTTCTGAGAGCAATGCCGCCGCATCAGAAAGCGCAGCAGCGGGCAGTGCAGCCGCCGCTCTTGCATCTCAGAACGCATCCAAAACATCTGAAACAAACGCGGCGCAGAGCGCCGATGGGTCGGCCACCAGCGCTGCCGCGGCTAAAGTGTCTGAGACCAACGCTGCCGCCTCGGAAACCGCCGCCTCCGCGAGCAAAGTGGCTGCCGGTTTAAGCGCTGACGCGGCGGCGGGAAGCGCCGCTACAGCTGGTGAGTATGCTGATGCGGCAGAGGCTAGCAAAGACGCGGCCGCATCAAGCGTTGTTGAGGCTAAGAAGTATGAAGCAAGCGCAGCCGCATCAGCTACAACCGCAAGTGATGCTCTGGCAAGTGTTGAAGCAAATGCAGCAGAAGCCGCTGAGTCGGCCACACTCGCGACAGCAAAAGCGTTCGAGGCCTCGACTTCGGCGGCTGAGGCCAAAGCATCTCAAACGAAAGCGAAAGCGTCTGAGGACAAGGCCTATGAATATGCGCAGAATGCGCAGTCCAGTGTCGCCAGTGTGAAATGGAAGGGTACATCCGCCGAACTTGATTTGACTTCTGAAACGCCCAAGTGGGTAAAAATCTCGCGTGCGCGTATGCCGCAAGCGACCAGCACTGTCTACATCGAAGTGATCGGTGGCGCTGGTTATGAGGCCGATAGCCCAGGCCAGGCGGCGATGGCTGATATTGTCCTGCGAACCGCGGACGATGATCCGCGAGGTCTCAATGCGGTTGCCTATTTAACGCAGGACTCCGCCGTAAATAGCTTGGCTACCGTGAATACCGACGAAGATAATTACGACATCTTCCTCCATGTGGGAGCGGGCGCTAAGAAGTTGATTGTTAACCTACAATTCTCCGGCGCCGCGGTAGAAACGCTGGGTGTAATCGAGTCGGTTGACTCGTTGCCGGAAGGTGCAGTCGAGGGAACGGTATATCACCGAGTACTTTCAGACATCAATGGCTCCATCTCTGGCTCTTTGGTTGGAAATGCCGCTACCGCCACGAAACTGCAAACTGCAAGAAAAATTGCAGGTGTAAATTTTGACGGTTCTTCCGACATTAGCATCAGTCCAGCCAACATAAATGCAGCAGCAGCGGTTAGCGGTTGGCTGAATAGTGGAAATGGTTCGCCTTTTACAACTGCCCAATTCGTAACATGGCTCAATGAACAAGGTGCTTTTGAATACAAATGTTGGATCGCCCGGTGCTCATGGGCCTACGCGGGCAACAATTACATTGACGATACCGGATGCGGCAGGATTGACCTCTCTGGGTCAGTAATTGAAGTTTTCAGTAATGCAAATACAAGTAGCTACACAATTCGTGTTACTACCCCCACAACCACAGGGCATGGGGGCGTTACTAACGCTGAGTTTATATACATTAATAATGGTGATGGCTACGCGCCTGGTTGGCGTCGTTTGTATAATACTCGCAATAAACCTACGCCTTCTGATATTGGCGCACTTGCTTCAAATGCTAATGCCGTATCGGCGAGTAAATTGCAGACACCGAGAACCATCAACAACGTCTCTTTCGATGGCACGGCAAACATCAGTATCCCGACATTAGTTTCTTGTGGCCGAGTTACGGCATTGGGCGCAAACACTCAGGGTGCAATGCCTGGCATCCAGATGTATGAAGCCTACCACAATGGTTACCCCGTAGCGTACGGGAATGTTGTTCACCTCAAAGGTTCGGCAGCTGCTGGCGAGGGAGAACTTTTAATTGGCTGGAGTGGTACGAGTGGTGCCCATGCTCCGGTTTATGTTCGTTCGCGCCGAGATTCAACGGATGCCAACTGGTCGGCTTGGGCGCAAATATATACCACTCTCAATAAGCCAACCCCTACGGACATCGGGGCGTTACCAATTGCGGGAGGGGCTTTAACAGGTGCATTAACAACACCAGGCATGTTAACAACGGGTGATATTACTTTCAGGAATCTCGTTAACAGGCATATCCGTTTTGAATACACTAAAAATGATGGGACTACAGCAGTAGACGGATACATCTTCAAAGATGGAGTGGATCATTCTTCACGACGCCAGGGTATCCGCATCAACTGTGGAACTCCTAATAAAGTCTCTGGCAATACTGCTTCTTCCGGAGATTTTGTATTCGGTGAAGATGGCGTATTTACCCTCCCTGGCGGCGGCACCATTAATCAAGATGGTTTGAACCAAAATGTATATTGCATGAGTGCATTGAGCACGACTGCAACAGGTTCAAAAAACTTCCTGAGGAAAATGCGTGGCGGCAATGCAGATACTATATGGCATGAAACTGTTCAGGGCGGCGTTTATCGTTTAGCAACTGGTAATACAGACTCACAGGAAGAACTGCAAATTTCAACAGCGCAATATGCACGTTTCCGTGGCGAGGTTCAGGTCTCGTCAGTTAAAAGCGATGGGGGTCAATTCAGAGCAGTAAGCGGGAATTTTGGTTTCATTATCAGGAATGACGGCGGAAACACCTACTTTCTTTTAACTCCTTCAGGTAATGCATATGGCGGATGGAATGGTCTTCGTCCGTTAACCATCAATAATGCTTCTGGACAAATGTCAGTATCCAATGGGCTGTCTGTTTCTGGTGGGGCTGTCATTAATGGTGCACTTGGAATAGGCGTGGCTAACGGGTTAGGGGGAAACTCTATTGTTCTTGGCGATAATGATACCGGATTTAAGCAAAATGGGGATGGAGTTCTGGATGTATATGCTAACAGCGCTCATGTGTTTCGGTTTATAAATACAACCTTACAAAGTAATAAACCTCTTTCTGTTTCTGGCGACATTACCTCCAGTGCATGGGTTTACGCCAACCGTTTTGCCATTAATAGTGGTTCCGGCTCGTGGATTAGTATGCGCGATCAGAACGTTATCTTTGGACGTAATGCTGTGGCGACAAGTTCAGCACAGGCGTTACTGAGACAAGATCATGCCGATCGTAAGTTTTTCGTCGGAGGTCTGGGAAACAGTCAGTTTGGTTTTTACATGATCAACAACTCACGTACCGCAAACGGCACGGATGCGAACGCATACCTCCAGAATGATGGTACTTGGGTTTGTGGAGGCAATGGCAGCTTCAATGACGTTTATATCCGCTCTGACCGTCGTAGCAAACGCAATATTCGCAAGATTGAACGAGCGCTCGACAAGCTGGATCGGATCGAAGGTGTTCTGTACGAGATTCAGGTCTGTGACCGTTATGAGCAGTCTGGTGGCCTCATCGCTCAGGACGTCCAGAATGTTCAGCCTGAACTGGTAACGGTTGACCATAACGATCAGTCTGGAGAGCCTCGTCTGCGTCTGAACTACAACGGCGTTATCGGTATGCTGGTTGAGGCCGTCAAGGAGTTGCGCAAGGAAGTGCGTGAACTGAAGGCGAGAATGTAATCAAGGCGATTGGTGCGGCTTCCCCACCAATCATCTATTTTCACATCGGATAAGGAGATTAGATGTGCCAATTGTCGGTGTTCCCGGTTGGATTGGGTCTTCGGCTGTCAGTGTGACAGGCCAGAGATGGATGAGTGCAGCTCGAACGGCGGTGCAATTGTCTGCTGCTGGGAATATGTCTCAGTTAGCAGGTTGTTCTAAGGAAATTCATTACAGCATCGGTGCGAATCATAACTACAACAAAGACACACTGATCAACTATTTAAAATCACAGGGGTCGACACCAGTCGTTGTTACCATTACAGGGGATCTGGTGTCGTTCAGCAGCGGCGTGCCATGTTTAGATTTCCCGAGTTCGCTTACCAACTCTTATATCAGCCTGGTAATCAACGCAGGTGTAACTGTCTATGGTCGTGGGGGTAATGGTGGCGTTAAAGGTGGCGGTGCTGCCGGTGGCACTGCTATTAACAACGGGATTGGGACTCGTTTAAGAATAACCAATAACGGCGCTATTGCCGGTGGCGGTGGCGGCGGTAACTCAGCCGATGGTGGTATGGGTGGTGGCGGTCGCCCGTTTGGTGTTGCAAACACTACAAGGCCGCCAGCTTCAGGTTCGCGTGCGGCAACTTCTGGCACTTTAACCGCTGCCGGTATTGGCGCTCAATATTTAATCGGCACTACCGCTGTCCAATACACATGCGGTAGTGGAGGTAATGTGGGGGCTGCTGGTGCGGCTGCTACTGGAAGATTGGGGACAATGTACGGAGGGGGCGCGGCGGGTAAGGCTGTCACGGGGAACGTGCCTACATGGACTAAAGTCGGTGCAATTTATGGTGCTCGTGTGTAAGTACTTACCTACCATGCAAGGGTGATTTGTGGTATAAAACAGCCATCCCGATTTGACGATTCATGGAGGAAATAATGTCGAACGAGATGGCAGGCGTAACGCCAGAGCAGGTAGAGCGCATTGCCGCTATCGTTGCGCGTGAAGTTGTCGGCAAATTAGGTAAGGAGTTACGTGAGGAAATTGGCCAGGAGGTCAACGACCAGCTCAAAACCTACTTTGGCGATATGACGCCTTCGCAACACAGCATTCAGCACTCCAACCTGGACAAACTACTTAATCGACTAGACGCCATCTCCAGCGGGTTCTTTGGCGGCATTATCTCAAAGATAACGTCGTTCCTGATTACCGCGCTGCTGCTGGGTCTGGCCGCTTATGGCGTGAAGAATGGACTGCAATAACAGGAGATCAAGGATGAAAACTCCGAGAGGCATTCGTAATAACAACCCTGGCAACCTCGACAAAGGTTCGCCGTGGCAGGGGTTAATTGACAACCCTGCCGAACCGCGTTTCTGCACGTTCAAAGATCCCGTATGGGGCATTCGAGCGCTGGCAGTAACGCTCATTACCTACCACGACAAGCGCCGCGCGAAGGATGGCTCCAGCATCGATACGATCCGCGAAGTCATCGAACGCTGGGCGCCTCCGCATGAAAACAACACCGTAGCTTACGTGAACGAGGTATCTAAAGCCGTTGGCGTGACCCCGGACATGATTATCGATCTGCACGACTACGACACTCTGCGTCCGCTGGTGGAGGCGATTATCCGTCATGAAAATGGCCGTGGCCCGCTCAAAACGCCGAACACCTGGTATGCGGCAGAAGTTATTGAGGAAGGTCTACGTCGCGCTGGTGTCGTTAAGCCGGTGAAAACCGTGAAGGCTGTTCCTGTAACCAAAGAAACTGCCGGTGCGACCGTTACGGCGGGAATTGGTCTGGCACAGCTGGCTGACGTCATGCCACAGGTCTCTGCGGCAATGGACAAGGCGCAGGGACACATCACCAGTGGTGATACGGTTCGGATCATCTTCGGTATCGCGACCATTGTGGTGGCTGGCTTTATCGCCTGGTCACAGGTGCGAAAACACCAGAACGGGATGGTCTGATATGACCGGCAGCCTATTTTCAAAACTGAAGTTTGCTCTGATGACTCTGGCTGCCGTTCTTTTCGTGCTTGTCGGCGCTTATACGATGGGAGGTCGTGCGGCCCGACAAGCAATCGAAGAGAAGGCAAGGCAGGAGGACAGGAAAAGACTTCAAAGCACAGTGGACGTCAAAAATGAGATACTTAATGAAGTGCGGCGGAAAGATGCTTCTGCTGTTCATCGCGAGCTGCATGATAAGTGGCTGCGTGATTAAGACACAGACTTCCGGCGTGCTGTTCTGCGATGCAGCAAACCCTATTTATGTCAGTAACGACGACTTTATGACCGAAGAGACGGAACGCGAGATCCTCTTCCATAACACGATGGGAGAGCGATTGTGCAGCTGGCAGGACAGACAAGCCTTGAATTAAAAAAGCCCCTCAATCGAGGGGCTTCGTTTACTCTGTTTCAAACAGCTCTTCAATGCTTTTCGTGGGGTAGAAAAGCGAGTTGGCATTTGCCCCCGTCAAAGGGATGAATCCAAACTTCTGATAGAACTGCATTGCGCTTTGGTTTAGTGCATCCACAAACAAAGCGTATATGCCTACTGCGCGAGAAGCCTGATAAACAACCTTCAACGCGTGCGTTACGAGAACCTCCCCGTAGCCTTGTTTCTGTAGGCTGATATCTATTGCCAGACGGCCAAGCGTAACGCTGGGGGCATCCGCGTAGGGGATTTTCCGCTTCTGGGTGTTCGATGGTAGCGTCTGTCTTGCAAAACAGCTCCCGGATAGCGTGTAAAAACCCTTAACTTTCGGCACCGGATCTTTGGTAAGAAGCAGGTAGCCACGTAATATACGCCCGTTGTGTTGCTGTACCAGGCGGTTTTGCAGGAAATCATTCAGAGATGGTTCGCCGCAGTCGAAGCCCGAAAAATCGTATACGGCTTGTGCTGAAAACATCTCTATGGTCAGGTCGGCCACGTCTTACTCCATGCTTTGTAGACGTTTGGCAGCTCGTTTCAGCCTATCGTTCGGTGCAGGCGGGTTACTGATGGCATCCATTACCAGATTCCAGGACTCTTCACTGAGAATCAAGCGGCGATGTTGCTCTATCACTTCCGCAGCACGTTCAGAGGCACTGGCAACCATAAACTGAGTAATCGTCTGGTTGGTCATTGCCGCAGCTTCTTCGATCATGCTCTTGTCGTCGTCGGTTAATCTGAGATCGATGCGCTGTTTTTTCAGTGCTGACATGTTTACTCCTAGCCTCACGTCATGAGCTGTGAGGGACTTCTATAGTCAAATTTCAATTAAATTAAGTATCAGATATATAAGCTATTTCAGTATCATTTCAATAATTTAATGTCAGTTTATAAGCGATTAGTAACAGTAATTTAAACGGTATTTATTCAATAAGATCAGTATTTATATAGTCATTTCAAGCATCAATAATATTATCGGTCAAACCCGTCATATGTACGGCGTCTTTCCGTACATTCACTATAAGGCTGATTGGCCAAACATTCAACTGTTAGTTTGCTCTGTGAGCTAACACCCTGCATTGCCTATCATTTCACCTTTACACCGTAGCCGTAGGCATTTAGGCTATATCGCATATAAGAAAACAAGTTGTTTCATACGACAATAATTCACGCAAAGGGAACTCACCAATGACCAGGATCATTGTGGTTGGCGGCACAAAAGGCGGCCCAGGCAAATCTACCGTTGCCCAGCAAATTGCGGTATGCCTCAAAGTTAAAAAGAAAAAGAAGACTCACGTCACCGACATTGATATTCAGCGCACCACAACGAGCTGGTGCGAAGACCGTCGCCAGAACGAAGATCTTGAGCTAATCCCGTTCGCATACGTTCAGGACGACATAGTCAAACACATCAAATCGCTGAAGGGACGCTACGATTACGTCGTCATTGATGCGGGTGGTTTTGACTCCGAAATTCAGCGACAAGCGATGCTGCTGGCAGACTTCATCATTATCCCGCTTCGCCCTAAGCGTCGTGATTTGAAATCCCTGCGTGATATCGACCCGATTATCGACAACGTTCGCAACGTGAACGAGACTGTGAAGATCCGCGCGGTAGTGAACCAGTGCCCGTCACTGCCTTCCCAGGCGTCACGTATTCTGGCGGCGAAAGAAATTGTCGAGACATTCGGCATCGAGGCTGCGCCGGTTAACCTTTACAACCGTAACGTTTATGACGACGCGGAAGAGGCAGGTCGTTCTATCTTTGAAATGACTGGCGCCGAACGCGATAAGAAGGCAGAAGCCGAGTTCGAAGAGTTTGTAGATTACATCATGAGTCTGGAGGAAGAATAATGTCCATGAGAATGGGAGACCTTGCAAAGCGCAAAGATCCGGAAGAACCGGCAAAAAGCAGCACCCCAATGCGCCAGCCAGTCAGACCGCAGGGGCGTCCGACTCGTGGGAAAGAGAAGATTAAGAGCCGCACAATGTCGCTGGAAGACGAGTACTTCGATCTGCTGGAGATGATGAAGTTCATCCCTCGTTTCGAGAAATTCACCCGTTCTGACGTGATTCGTGCAGCCATTTTCCATCTGGCAGAGAAGTCACCGCAGGAAATCGAGGACATCGTGAAACTGAACGAGGCGATCACCGCTGCCGACGTCACGATGCGCACCGATGAAATCAAGCGTGAGCTGATGAAGAAAGGCTAGTTATGATGAAGCGAACATAAACCGCTTGTGTTCGCTTCATCTCAAATTTCGTTTTTTTCGAATGCTGATATCACACCGGCAAGAATACCGAAATCAGCGCTAGGCCAATCAGTAAGCAGACTCATATCATAATCAGTTTTATCTAAGTCCCAAGTTCCCCTCTTGAAACAACATTTTTGGATTTTAATATTGTTATCCAAAATGGCATTTCTTAAATTATCATTTTCGAGTGCTGTAAGTTCAAAATCATCATTGTTGATTCCTATGAATATCTCTTTAATAATATTTGTGCCTGGTGCCTTTGACCTGCTCCCCGTTGATTAGTACACCCCGATGTTAGTAATGTCTTCATAAGC
>OKPH01000063.1_pt1 | contig 56482 bp, 48 predicted proteins | sample 1613951 | NCBI WGS metagenome assembly OKPH01 (sample SAMN04436894, study PRJEB24849) | human gut metagenome | biome: human gut; feature: NICU; material: stool | host: Homo sapiens | place: USA: Saint Louis, MO | collected 2012-06-12
CTTATGAAGACATTACTAACATCGGGGTGTACTAATCAACGGGGAGCAGGTCAACATTAGTCAGCCTTGTAACAAGCAGCAGGTAACACCTGTCGCAACTTACTGCGGTGGTATAGCTGATGCCTTCCATTCAACATGCAATCAATGTTCAGCAATCTGCAGCAAGATGTTGTTTGATATAGCTGTCCATATATCGGTTACGCTGACTTTAAATATATCTTTAATTTTTATTTATTTGGTTTGATTGGCTGGGTTTTTAATTAATGTTTGAATTTATATTCCAATCTTGATCTGTTTGTAAGATTTAAATACTAGTAAATGCTGCGTGGGTAGCAACCTGAATCTTACCATTTTTACTTTAATGGCAGGTCTCATTTGATCATTTTGCATGATCAACTTAGGCGGTTTTATCGGAGCATCTTACAAAGACTACACCATCAATCGTTTCCTCCCCTCTAGTTCGCAACTGAAGTGAATTGTCAAGACAATTTCTAGAGCGATCTTTTGCCTGCACTTTGTGGCCCTATACAGCCAGTATCTTGCGAAAGGGCGGCACATCAGGAGAACAGTGTGGAAAGAAGTGAAAACAATGACATGCAACTTGTAGATATGAAGTGGATCGCAGCAACGCTGAAAGTCACTGATAAATGGATTTATAAGCAAATTCAGGACGGAAAATTTATGAAGCCAATAAAACTTGGCAGAAGTTCTCGTTGGAGGCTAAGTGACATACACGAATGGTTGGAAAACCGCGTGAAGTGAACATGGACGGTATGTAATGGCAATATGTTGCAGAAAAGGGTGCAAAGAGAATATAGCATCTATTAGCTATGAATATGGTGTCAGGCTTTGTTATATCCACTTTAATAGACGGAAGGAATTGAGCCGAAAAAGGAATGTAAAGAAAGACATTCGCTGTAAAGTTTGTGGTGCTAATTTCTCTGAAACGAGAAATAATAAATTTTGCTCAAATAAATGCAAAGGGATTGGTATGAGAACCCTTAAGGATTCTGATAAAACTGAAATCCATAATCACTCGTACTGGCTTAACACAGAGGGGTTTATTAAAAACAATCCATTGCAATTGAATTCAATTAACGGTCTTGAGGATATCGCCAACATCATTTCACTATACCGAATTAAATCCCGATTACAGATTCCATGTAGCCATTTTTTGAAAAAGAAAATACGAGGCAACTGCAAAAAAAATGAACACAAACTAACTCCATTTATTAAGCTGGATTTAAGTCATAAGTATCCAAATTCAAAAGGAGGGATGAATGTACCAGAGAACATTATGATTGCACCTTCATTTATAAACAAAATGAATAAAGATAAAATCCCTGAAAATGATGCTTTTGAGATGTTTAATGGTCATTCTCTAAGTAAGAAAAGGAAGGATATGCCGCATAGTCTCATCAATTCTATCGTTAGAAATTATTCAGACGATGAAGTTAATGCATTGTTTTGTAAAATTGGCAAGCTGCCAAGAATAAAAAATGGACAAAGCAGATGTTTAAATGCTGACGCAGTTTTCAACCAGGTTTTTATTTTTGATCTATTGAATGCGGAACTGATTCGCTTAAAAGAAAGAACCATCCTTTATTGTCTGAAATACATATGTAAGCTTTTTCGAAACAAAATAATTAAGTTTAAAGGTAAGCGTGTCACTTTTATTACCTGCTACTTTGATATGATTGCACTTGCTTTCTTTCATGCTTATTTGCGAGGCGATCCTGAACGCTTTTTATCCAGAATTAAGAGGTTCGTGTGGGTAATGGAAAATGGGAAGAAAACAATGTTAAGGGTACGTGCGCTTTTTTCTTCACTATCTCTGTTTAGGCGGTATTGTAAAAAACACCTGTCAATATCTGTTAGCGATCCTGCGTCTGCTAAAGAGAGTATATTAGACATTTATGCGAAGTTTTTTGCGGTTAAACCCTCCTACATTTCCGATGAGGGCTATCCGAGGTGGATTCGCAAATGCTAGTGAGGTGTGAATTCATTATTATCAAGTTCATCGCTAAGTATATCCATGAAATAATCGATCGCGTTCTTGATATTACGCAACTCAGTGCCTGAGGAATTAAGTGAGTTGTTTATTTCAGTGTTTTTTAAGATTACGCCTTTAGCTGCGCTCAATATTAAAGCATCGATGATAACGAATGTGTCAAGTGTGAGCAATTTCCTTTTTATTGTTTCAAAACTCAGCCAATTATCTATATCATTTTGCACTTGTTTTGGATATGACTGCCTTTCGAGTTTGATGATGCCTGCAATTTGGCTGGAGAGAATATAATCAGAGTAACGAAGATCAATTGTAATCCATAAATTAGATAAAGAGGCCATTTCAGTTGAGTAAGGATAATTATCTGGAATGATTTGGCTGGTCAGATGATTGATTTTATTAAAAACAGAGCTTAACTCAGGATTGGCGCTTCGGGCATTAGGGTAATCATTAGGAGTGAAGGGGAAGCATGCATGGCATGCTTCAAGAAAACGCATGTGCTCCTTTATACTGGGATGTGCATTTCTGGATTCATTAAAAATCCTTTCAAAGGTAAGTTTTTGCACAGCCTGTCTGGGGTTTTGTTTCCAGATAATTAAATCCACATTGTCTTGCTTTAAAATATCAAGGTTTTCGATGCGTGTTGACAACGTTTTTAACTTTTCCTTATTTGAATCGTTTTGCATGAATTTGTTTCGCAGAGTTCTCTTTTGGCTGTCAGAAAGCTTTTTATTATCAAACTCCATGCTGTTTATTTCCATGCGTTTGATTGCTCTTTCACAGTTAAAGAATAACTCTCTGCAGTAGAATGCATTCATTAACTCTTCTTTTTTATAGGTTGATATACGCCTGGAGTATAGTGCTTTGTTCTTTTTAATGAATTCCAGAACTTCTTTTTTTGCTTTTTCTTGATTGTGACTTTTCATTTTTTTATTCACGATTTAAATTTTCTTTAAATATATATCACCAGATTGACAGAGGCAAGCGATGCATTCTTAATCAATTGATAAGGTGACATAATGAAATGCAATAAAGAATTAAATCAGCTGTATTCGCCACTTAGTCTGCTGCCCAGCAATGTTGCAGAGGAAGTCACTAAACGTCTGCACGACATTATTCATTACCAGCCCATCATCGGCATAATGGGAAAGACTGGTGCTGGGAAGTCGAGTTTGTGTAACGCACTGTTTCGCAGCACGGTCTCGGCCGTCAGTCATACCACTGCGTGTACCCGTGAGCCACAGCGTTTTACGCTGCAGGCAGGTGAACGCCAGGTGACGCTGATTGATCTGCCCGGGGTGGGCGAAAGCCCGGAGCGGGATGAAGAGTATCAGGCACTGTATCAACGTATCTGGCCGGAGCTGGACCTGGTGCTCTGGCTGATTAAAGCCGATGACCGGGCACTGACCCCCGACTGTGATTTTTATTTTCGGATGCTGTCACCAGGCAGTGCTGGGAGGGATAAGGTGCTGTTTGTCCTGACCCAAGCCGATAAAATCGAGCCTTCCCGTGAATGGAGCGGCTTTCTTAATCAACCTTCAGAGCAACAGTTAAAACACCTGAAGGAAAAGCAGCGCGCGGTGTGCTCGTTATTCAACCACCCGGCACTCCCGGTGATCACCGTATCAGCAGCCACTGGCTGGCATCTGCCTGAGCTGGTGGAGGTGCTGTTTCGCTCACTGCCTGCCCGCGCCAGCAGTGCCGTCAGTTCGGTCATCAGACCACAATACCGCACGCAAAAAATTGAGGCGCAGGCGCAACAGGATTTTGGCGATACGGTCAGCGACGTGATGACACACACCCTGTCGGAGCTGTCCCTTCCCTCCGCAGTGAATGCGGTGGTCAGTACCGTGATTAGTGCGGTGGTCTCTGTTGCCCGCAGTGTCTGGCGGTTTTTCTTCTGACGGCTGAAATGCCGTTATCCCGTGAGCAAATGCACCACTATGTGTGCACCTTGCATTCGCTCTCCGTTTGCCGGACACACCCTGTCCATTTTAGGTGTGGTGTATCCGGTTAAAAAACAGACTGAATACAGTCAGTGCCGCAGCCCGTACGGTACTGACGGGTGATAAAAATATTTTTCGCCCTGTCCATACCCTGACCCTCCCCCTGTTTACAGTAATCACATCTTTTTCAATACGTTCATCACGATGGAGAACATGCCATGTCACAGACTGAGCACCGCTATGACCGACTGGCGGTCAGACTGTCTCTCATTATCAGTCGTCTGCTGGCAGGCGAAACACTGAGCGTGAAGACACTGGCAGTCGAGTTTGGTGTCTCGGTACGCACCCTGCGCCGCGATTTTCGTGAGCGGCTGATATATCTGAACCTTGAGTACCGTCATGGGCACTGCCGATTGTTGTCAGATCCCGGTATGGCACAGCGTGCCCCGGGAACCCTGTGCTTTATGCGCAATGTTGGGCTTCAGCAGGTGTTTCCAGAAACGGACCTTCGCTTGGTAAACACGCTAACGGACAGTGAGGATATCTCATCCTGTCTGGTCTGGCAGGAGGACGCCGAAAGCGCCCCCGTCCGCCCCGGTCTCTTTTCCCGACTGGTCGATACCATCATTCAGCAGCAGTGCATCCGGGAACTGGCTGACGGTGTGCGGGCTGAACACCTGGCACCGTACCGGCTTATTTTCCTTGAGGGAGCGTTGTATCTGGTCGGTGAGCAGCACGGAAGGATCGTTGTTCTGCCGCTGTCCGGGATCACCGCCATCACCGTCCTGAGTGAGGGCTTCGAGCGTCGTGATACGGTATGTCAACTCACCCGTCAGGTGGCCTTCATCCGGGCGCTGCCTCATTTCCCGGTCATGCACGACGTGATGGCTGCATCCCATTCTGCGCCACCTTTAACAGAGGAGAAGAGCCCTGCTGCAACTAACACGACGGGGTGACCATCAGGCCATCCCTTTCATTGTTGTCTATTACCTACTTAATAAGGAAACACCGTATGCATCCGCGTTATCGTCGCATGATTGCCAGCGCCCTGGCCCTCAGCAGTGTCAGTCTTTTTATCCCCACCGTAGCCCAGGCTGGATACAGTGATTACGAGGCATTCCGTCTGGTCAGAACGGAGAACAGCGCCGCGGGCGGGGCACAGAAAATCTGCACGTATCAGAGTATGGTCACCCGAAAATATGTCCAGTTGGACATGCCCTATACCTGCCAAGGCATGATGTTTCGCAACCGGAACGACGGGCTGTTTTACGACAGAACAAACTAACTCACTGAGTTTATGGAAATTGCCATGTTTAAGGAGGGCTGCTATGCCTTTGAGCCTTTGTCTCAGCCTGTCAACCCTAGTGGGGCTGATTATCACGGTTGTTGATACCCGTATTGTCGGGTTCGGGTATTCAGCATGGGCCGCCGTGCTGCAGTGTGTCCTGCCGGGCCTGGGCGTCTGGCTGGGTAATCTCATCCGAAAATGGATCATGCCGGATGCGGTTTACGGAAGTACCGGTGCCGTCATTCAGGCCCGTCTGCTCTGGGCGGTATTGCCCCAGTTTATTGGCTGGTTCATCGGATTTATGGTCGCCATGAGCATACTGGGTATCCGGGCCTGAGCCTCCCGCGACAAACTCAACGACGGGTATTCCCCCTTCCGCACACTTTGCTGTTTAACCCCCTACCACGGCCTGCTCAGTTGAGCAGGCCGTTTTCGTTTGTTTTTTTCTCACAGGAGTCTCGCCATGACCCGATTAGCCAGCCGCTTTGGTGCGGTAAATCTTATTCGCCGTGACCGTCCGTTAACCCGTGAGGAGTTAATGCATTATGTACCGAGTGTGTTCAGCGAAGACAAGCATGAGTCCCGAAGTGATCGTTATACCTGTATTCCGACCATTACCCTTCTCGATAACCTTCAGCGCGAAGGCTTCCAGCCATTTTTTGCCTGCCAGACCCGGGTTCGGGACCAGAGCAAGCGAGAGCACACCAAACACATGCTGCGCCTGCGTCGCGAAGGCCAGATCACTGGCAAACAGGTCCCTGAAATCATCCTGCTTAACAGTCATGACGGCTCCAGCTCATACCAGATGCTGCCGGGGCTGTTTCGTGCAGTCTGCCAGAACGGGCTGATTTGCGGTGAGAGTTTTGGTGAGGTACGTGTGCCACATAAAGGCAATGTGGTGGAGAAAGTCATTGAAGGGGCTTACGAAGTACTGGGGATATTCGACCGTGTGGAGGAGAAGCGCGATGCCATGCAATCGCTTTTGTTACCGCCACCAGCACAGCAGGCACTGGCCAAAGCGGCGCTCACGTACCGCTTTCGCGAAGACCACCAGCCGGTGACGGAATCACAGATACTTTCCCCACGCCGCTGGCAGGATGAGAGTAACGACCTGTGGACCACCTACCAGCGCATTCAGGAGAATCTGATTAAGGGCGGTCTGCCGGGCAGAACGACCAAAGGCAAGCGAGCTCATACCCGTGCGGTAAAGGGGATTGACGGGGACGTGAAGCTCAACCGGGCGCTCTGGGTCATGGCGGAGAATATGCTGCACCTAGCGTCCTGACACGCTGACTATCCGGAGTCACCATGACTGAATCGTTAACCCTGCCTCCCGGTTCGTTCTCACGTCAGCAGGCCGAAACCCTTATCCGTCTGTACCGTAATATCACCATTGAAGACGACCAGGGCAGTCACTTCCGCCTGGTGGTTCGCGACACCGAAGGCCGGACGGTCTGGCGGGCATGGAACTTTGAACCGGATGCCGGTGAAGGTCTTAACGGCTACATCCGGCAGTATGGCATCCACAAAGACACCGTTACCCGCTGACCCCGAAGCATTTACCCGCGACATCTCACCTTCCCGAACACGCTTTGTTAACCCCATACGCCAGCCCTCGCCGCTGGCGTTTTTTATTGACGGAGACATATCCATGACAACGCAGACGCAGTACGACCTCGCACCCGCTAACCAACCCGAATTTGAACTGACCGTCACGCCAGTCCCCGATGAACAGCGTATCGATTTCTGGCCGCAACACTTCGGCAGCATACCGCAGTGGCTAACCTTGGAGCCGCATATCTTCGCCTGGATGGACCGCTTCTGTACGACCTACGGCGGTGGTATCTGGTCGTTCCACACCCTGAGCAACAGCGGGGCATTTATGGCCCCCGAGTATGACAGTGACGATAAATGGCATCTGTTTAACTGTCTGAATGGCAACGATGCAGATATGAGTGCAGAAGCCGCCGGTATCGCGGTCTGCCTGATTGAATACAGCCACCATGCCTGTCGCACCGAATGCGATGCAATGACCGCACACTTCTACCGCCTGCGGGACTACGCCCTGCAGCATCCTGAAGCCCACGCCATTCTGCGTATCATCGACTGACCGGAGGAACAACGAATGAAACAGCTTTCCTTTTTACCCGGCGAGATGACGCCACACGACCGGCGTCTCATCCAGCGGGCGCTCAGGGCGCTGGACCGGCACCTGCATGAGCCCGGCGTGGCCTTCACCTCCACCCATGCTGTCCGTGAATGGCTGCGACTGCATATGGCCGCACTTGAGCGGGAAGCGTTCCGGGTGCTGTATCTGGACAACCAGAATCAGTTGATTGCCCATGAAACGCTCTTCACCGGCACGATTAACCGCACTGAAGTCCATCCCCGGGAAGTGGTCAAACGTGCTCTGCATTTCAACGCGGCGGCGGTGATACTGGCGCATAACCATCCTTCCGGTGAGACAACACCCAGCCAGGCTGACAAAGCCCTCACGCAGCGACTGGTGCAGGTGCTTCAGCTGGTGGATATCCGCGTCCCTGACCACCTGATTGTTGGCGGCAGGCAAATCTATTCGTTCGCAGAACACGGTCTGTTGTGAGGTATGACATGAAAATTATCAGTAAACGCCGGGCAATGACGATATACCGCCAGCATCCTGAGTCCCGGATCTTTCGCTACAGCAGCGGAAAATATCAGTGGCACGGCAGCGTCTGTCATTACACCGGCAGGGACGTTCCGGATATCACCGGAGTCCTCGCGGTATACGCCGAACGCCGCCAGGACCGCAACGGGCCTTATGCCTGCCTGATGAGTATTACCCTGAACTTACAATAAAAGGAGAGCCCCCATGACCCACATCATCTGGGGCCTGCAGCGGGCTATCACGCCGCGCCTGGGAGCCCGTCTGGTACAGGAGGGCAACCGGCTGCACTACCTGGCTGACCGGGCCAGCATCACCGGTATGTTCAGTGACGCCGAATGCCGGAAGCTGGATGACACATTCCCACACTTTATCCGCCAGATGGAATCGATGCTGACCACCGGTGAACTCAGCCCCCAACATGCCCACTGCGTCACCCTGTACCACAACGGTTTTACCTGTGAAGCCGACACCCTTGGCAGTTGCGGCTACGTATACATCGCCATTTATCCCACTCAGCGTTAATTACCTTCACGAGAGCAAACATGAAAACTTTACCTGCAACAACTCAGCGGGCAGCGAAGCCCTGCCTGTCACCCGTGGCTGTCTGGCAAATGTTACTGGCGCGTTTGCTGGAACAGCACTACGGTCTGACAATAAACGACCCCCCATTCAGCGATGAAGTTGTTATACAGCAACATATCGATGCCGGTATCACCCTGTCAGATGCCGTGAATTTTCTGGTGGAAAAATACGAACTGGTCCGTATCGACAGGAAGGGATTTCGCTGGCAGGAACAATCCCCTTACCTTCGGGCTGTCGATATTCTGAGGGCAAGACAGGCAATAGGTCTTTTACGAGGATCTCATTGAGATATGGTAAGATGAAGTTTTCGAGTACGATATCTATTAAGCGGAATCGAACCAAAGACGGTTAGTTATTATTCAATGAATTCTGTCAAAATAACTTTTGGGGGCCTTATTGGGGGCCCCTTAACTTTATTAACAACAAATAAACCTTAACTATCAACAAATAAACCATACATATTCGAAGTCTGCAGGGGACACTTTGACCTTTCTCTCTTTTTTTCAGCCAATTTCGCCCCATCAACTCATTGAGCAGAGGCGTCCTGTTTTATTTGAGCATAACGCGTTGCCAGTTGTTTTAAATGCAGCTCAAGTTGAGTCTTCTCCCCTTCAGGAAGCACATTTCCAGCAGGATACTGCGACAGTCGTCGGAGCTGTTCTTCAGCCGGTATCGATTGATTAAATGACTGCATAGCGGAAAAAACCACTGACTTCAGCTCACTGACGGTCATGTATTTCCCCTTCTGCTCATCCAGACCGTTCAGGCGGTGACTCAACTTCTCCAGCGTTGCCATCCCCTGATGCCAGCCGTTCAGTTGTTCTGTTGGTAACGCCGCGGCATTCCGTTGCTGCTGCCACTGCTGAACCAGAGGCTTAGCCTGCTCCGGCCACAACATCTCAGCCTGTTCCGTGAGTTTTCGGCTGTAAGTCATACTCCAGTCAGGAGGCAATTTATCCAGCAGGGCAAGTTGCTGCTGCGTTTGCGCGATCGCCGTTTTCGGTAACGAAGATTGCTGGCGCAGCGTTTTAAGCTGTTCTGGTGACAGAGGTACAGGCAAAGGTGACAATGAGGCTGCAAGCTGAGCCTGTAGCGGGTCAGTACGGTGAAGATACTGCCAACCCCATAGTGCAAGTGCGCTTATCACCAGCATGGTCCCCATCCCGGCGACGAAAGATTTCCACTTTTTCATCGGACCGGGTATTGCCGTCTGAACGTCAACATTCGCCGGGTACTCCGACTGTGCGACATACACCCATTTTACTGCTTCGTTCCGGGCGTTATCTTCTTCAAAAGGACTACTGGCAGAGACGGTTGCTCCTTCGCTGTTTTCCAGCCGGACAGCACTGTTGTGCATCAGGGTACGCAACGTATCCAGCTGGCTATGATGCTTAAGCTCCAGGCGCTGCAGCACCTCCCCCAGCGCGGTGAGCCGTTGCTCAGCCTGGTACAGCTGGCTGAGGTCGCTGTAATTGAGCGGGAGCGAGCGCATCCGTTGCTGCAGACGCTGACTCAGGCTGCTGAGGATTTCCATGCGGGCATGAACCGGCTGTGGCCACATCGCTCCCCACTGATGACTAATCAGCGCCTCCAGTATCGCCAGGCCTTCATTGAGCCCGAATAATCCGGCCAGCTGCGTCCGAGCCAACGTGTACCAGGCCAGCGTCTGAAGCTCCACGCCGTTCTGCTCAAACAGTGAAAGACAAAGTTTTTCGACATGCTGCCAGTTAACGTCTGGACGCGCCGGATGGGTGAGCTTACTCAGTTCATCACGCAGGGCGGTATAGTCCGGTAGCGTGCGCGGGTCGCCGCCGGTTTTGATTTTACGTGGGGTGATGTCATTCATGACCAGTCGTCCATTTGGCGTATCAGGAGTGAGTGAAGGTCGTCGTTTATGCGGCTTCGCGTGCTGCATATTCAGAGGGGGCTGCAGTACCCGCAGCTATGGCAGAAGCGCCAGAATCAGACCAAAAAATGTGCTCTCATCAAAACGCTGTCCAGAACGTGATAATGCACCCGCCGGAGTATAGGTCCAGTCGCTCACCGTACCTGACCGCATAAATAAACGCCCCAGTGACGATATGCTTCCTTTAGTGTGAAAGGCCGCTTCCACACATCCGGTCACGCCCTGACCGTACAAAAATACCGGCGTAAACGTTACAGACCGGTCGTCGTAATGCAGGACGATACCGGGAATGTCAAAAGCCCCGCCCTCCACCAGCAGGTCCGTGACCGATGCAGTGAACGACTCCACATTCAGTCCGGTACCTGTCAGCCACGCGTCCATTTGCTCCTGAAGCTGTGCCATTCGCTGGCGGAACGCTGCAATATCGGCCTGAGTTTTGCTGGTAAACGCAACCGGAACTGGCTGTCTGGCCTGTAGTTTTTTGAGGAACTGTGATTTTACTGACATGGTGTTTTCTGGCCTTACAGACGAGTTTTCGTATCGAGATATTGCTGTTGCTTAAGATGCCGCAGGAGAACCCGCCCTTCCGGCATAAACTCGGTGCCGTAGCGCACCAGGCCGATACCTTTGAGCTCAGCATCAATGGCATAACGCAGCTCGCCAGGTACGTTTTGCTCCAGCAGGACCACATCTATCCTTTTCAGGCGGGGTTCATATTTGAGCAGGACAGCCGACAGGGTGCCCATCAGTTCATGGGCGGTACCTGGCATACCCTGGAGGATTTTGGTCATATCCGGCAGGCCATAGTCGGGCAGATGCGCCAGCGTGCCGGCGCGGCAGTTGAGAACGCGCTGCATGTTATCCAGTACCGACAGAATGACCTGATTTTCCTCGCTGACCTGGCTGAGGTTCAGGCCACCGGTGAAATTCCCGGTTAGCATTTCATACAGCGACGGCGTGTTATGTCCCTGGGGCATTAGTCGTCCTTAAGTGGTTGCAGTGTCAGAGAGTTATCGCCAGCCTCCAGAATGCGGGGTTTGTCCGGATCCAGTTCGCTGCGGTTGATTACCTGCTTCCAGGTATTGTTGGTCATATCCGGATGGCGAAACAGCCCCACCACAGCAACAAACTGTGCCGCTTCTTCCATGGGCATATCGAGGTTTGCATCACCGCCCGGTTTCACCACGACATCACGACTCGCCAGCAGGTCCTCTTTCAGAAGGGTGGCATCATCCTGAAGCAGTTGCTGATAGACCGTCTTATCAAAGGTTTTGCGGTCTTTGAGCTGGTAAATCCGGACCACCACAGGTTCAGACAACGAATGATTTTCCCGGGAGTCGGTGTTCAGCGCCTCACGTGCGGTGAAGTCCAGATGCAGTACTTTAATTTTTTTATAGAACACGGCATTAAACGCTGACCTGGTACCGTCAGTGACGCTCTGCGTCACTCCGCACCCCGTCAGAGAGAGTGCCATCAGGGGCAACAGCCAGCGCGTGGTCTTAGTTAAACTTGTACGTAACACGTCGGTTTCCTTGTTGTGGTTTCGCAGGCTCCAGCCCGCGGTAATAACCCAGCTCTGTCGTAAAGGTCTCAGGAATATCATCAGGAAGGCTGTCAGCTTCAGCTCCCAGCACGCCGTTCATTCCCAGCCAGAAAGGATTTTCGCCTAAAGGAGGGGCGGCCAGCAGTCGGACAGGCGTGGTCAGGGTGATCCTGGCCTTAAACCGCCATCCCAGGTTCACCCGCAGCATCACCAGAAAATCCTGATAAAGCAGACCATCCGGTTTCCAGCCCTGCGCTTCCTGTTCGTTATCGGTCTTGAGCGCGACCAGCAGCTGGCTGCCCGCATCCATTGCTTCGTCCCCTAAAGGCGTATTGCCATCAAGCAGGAAATCGTCATCACCGTAAAAACCCAGCGGCTTACCGATCTCCACCGGTCGAAGGCAGTACGGGCTGACCTTTACGCGGGTATCCGGAGCAAGCAGGCTCACCAGCGCCTGCATCCCTTCCTGGGTTTTGCCTGGCTGCTGCAGAACGCCCAGCAGCGCCAGAAAGCGCGACACTGGCGTGGCAATATGGTTTGCCGTACCCGGTATACCCAGCCCCACCAGGCCCAGCAGCGACTGTGAAATGCTGTCGCTACCGCCCGGTTCAAACGTGGCAGGATAGGAGTATTTACGCCAGATGCGGTAAAACTGCGTCAGGATGCGGTGACTGAAGATATCCAGAAAGCCCTGCAGCGCGTCATGCCCTTCCCGTCGCTGCGTAATGTCATCGAGATAGGCCGTCGGTAACGGTGAGTCGACGCCGTACATCCCCATAAACGTGGTGCGAATAACCGGCGGCTTGCCGCTATCATCCTCGTCGTATTCAACCGCTTTCAGCTCGCTGGCCGGGAACCCCATCCCCGGATGCGACGCAAAGCGTACCGGGTCATCCGCCGGATGGCTGGTCGATCCCATCAGCGGTCTGCCAGGATAACGTTTCTCCAGCAGCTGGCATAAACGGTAAAAGTTGATGCGGTGAAGTTCGGCTTCCAGCCGCGGGGTCAGCCGGGAATACGCCGGTTGTGCTTCTCTTCCCATTCCAGGCGTTCTCCGGTCGGTTGCAGAATAATAATCAGGCGGTTAAACAGATAGATATCGGTATAGAGCGCAAAGAAGCGGCTCAGCATCTCGCCGAACAGACAGATGTCGCCGCGCCCGGCAAAACCGTGGCTATCGAGCGTGACTTCAATCTGCACGCCGCGAACAAGGTACCCTTGTTCGAAGCGCTCGGTTTCGCTGTGCTTCACATCAATGATCGCTTCCAGGCGACGGCGATTCATCTCGCTGTCGGTCCACTCATAGAGCGCCAGGGTGCCGCGCAGCACGTCGGCGTTGTCCATCATCGACAGGAAACCGCTGCCAAGGTGGCTCAGCACGCGCCAGTGGAAACGATCCTGGGCCGGGGGATAACAGGGCAGCGTTGGCGCACAGAGGTTACGTACGGCGATGCTGGCTGACGTGGTTTTCATCACCGTATCGAGCACGGTGCTTTGCAGCGCCCGTCGCGGAAGCTGGCCGTTGGTGCCGGTGAGCGTCAGGGACAGGCTCTCGTCTGCCGGTACCGTGTGGTTATCAAACGCTTCACCGCCAAGAATAAGCCAGGTATTGTGCAAACCCGACGGGCCGCGACGCACGCGGGTGTGGTAATAATATTCCGGCGCTTCATGGCGCATCATGCCGCCTTTGTGGCGGAAGCTGGAAAACGGCACGTAGGTATGCTGACTCGATGACATCACTGAATCGACCGCGTAAATCTCTGTATGACCGTCCTGCACGCGCATCGGCCGCAGCAGGTATTCAGTTTGCAATGAGTTGAGCGTAAGCGGGTCAGATTCCAGCGGGAACAGGTTTATCACCGGCACGCAGTTCAGGCGCAGATGCTTTTCGGTAAAGCTGAAGTCATACTCCCAGCGTTCCGCCAGCACCACGTCGATTTCAAACCAGGGAAGTTCAGCCGGAAAGACCACGCTTTCCAGACCACGCAGGCCGGTGAACATGAATTTCTCGCGGAAGGTGAAGTACTCCAGCAACAGCTGATATCCGCTAAAGCTGCTGCTGCCCTTCGGCCACAGGTCGTCGTCATCGCCAAATCCCAGCGCGGTGAAATACCCGTCGAGCGGTTTTCTGTCCATGCCGCCTGGCATCCGTAGCCACAGGCGAGCAACATTCATGGTAAAAGCTTCATGCATGGCGCAGGCGAGTGGTGCATCAGCGTTAAAGTAAAGCGGGATCAGGCTGAGATCGACACGGCTCCAGTCGGCAAGAGGGCTGCAGTTGAAGCGCAGGCTGATAACTGAACGCCCATCAGGATCGGTCGACAGGCGGGCGTGCTCCAGCGACAAGGGCTGAAGGGTAATCTCTTTGGTGGTGGTGTACCGGCAGCGCGTGCCCTTCTCGCCGATTGGCCGTGAATTAACCTCGAAGCCTTTGACAATACGCATCTGCTCTTTCATTTCACGCCAGTCAGGGGTGAATTCCACCACCGACATCGACGGAATCGTACGCAGGTAATGCGGCCATAACAGGCTGACCAGCCCTTCGGTCAGTTCGGGCAGATCATCGTCGAGTTTCTCACGCAGCCGACCCATCATGAAGGCAAAGCCTTCAAACAGGCGCTCCACGTACGGGTCCCGCGCGCCCGCTTTATCGAGGTTGAGCATTGCAGCCTGCTCGGGATGAGCACGGGCAAACTCTTCTCCGGCTTCCAGCAGATAGCGCATTTCGGCGTCGTAATAACGCAGGGTTAAATCGTCCATAAAAACCTGAATAATGATGTTTTAAATGTAAGCCAGCGTTTTACCCGCAAAGCACCGCACTGCTTGCCGGATCGAGCGCAATCAGACCGGACAGAAGCAAATCCATCTCAGGCTGAAGCCGTGATCTGTCGGTTTCGCTGCGCGAGGCTTTCATGCGCAGCAGTCTGAGTCGGCGGGATTTGACTTCAAACAACAGCGCCGGTGTCCACTGCGTGAGGGTGATGGACTGTGCTGTACTGTCCAGCTCGCCCAGCAGATGGAGGGCAAGTTCATTTTTGCCCTTCTGCTCGGCTATACGCGCCATCAGCAGGCGCAGCAGCCATTTGTCTTTTATGGCGTCGGTGCCCGGGCGGGTCTGCAGCCAATGGAGTGCCGCGTCCAGACCGTCCGTGTCCGCTTTCTCCAGCGCTTCCGGCTCGAGGGTCAGGATATCGTTATCCTCTCCACTGCCGGCACTGACCGGCTCATCCCGCCAGCCGGACATATCGTCCAGTACGCTCTGATTAATCCAGTTCAGCGTGACCTCATCGGCAAATGGCGTCCCGTCATTAAAAGCCAGGTTTTCCAGTCCGGTAAGGCGGCGCAGCAGCCCTTTCAGGTCGGCGGTGATGATGTCGGCCAGCACATCCTGCCCCAACTTCACCAGCGCCTGATGGATATACCACTGCAGATCCAGCCAGAGGTGATTAGCGCCACGCGAGAAGGTGCTGTCCGCCTGCTCCAGTATCTCCAGCCAGCTCTGCTGCAGGTACAGGCGTTTCAGCATCGCCCGCTGGTCTGCCCGGGGTGGTTCAATGCGTGTTTTCCCTTCGGCATCCGGTGCAGGAATAGCGCTCAGGGTGTCATGCCTCAGGCTCTTCATCAGCCGGTGAGCGGCAAGCCAGCCATCGGGTTGTTCACGCAGATACCCGGTCAACGTGCGTGCCTGCGCCAGCAGATCCTGACCGGACGTGATGCGGCTCATAACGGGTGCGTCAGACTCCGTCGAGTACGAAGCCGGGAGTTGGGACTGATTACCGGCATTCTGAGGTACCACGGCATCCACGCCCCCCGCCTTCATCAGGCGGGATTCCAGCGCGCTGTACAGGGCATTCAGCTCGGGTCGTGACGTTTCCGGCTCTGTTTGCAGAGCGTCATGGATGAGCAACAGCGCGCCTGCCGTGCGAAGGGCATCGTCGCGGACCACTTCTGGCCAGAGTGACAGGCTGTCAAGCAGACGAGAACCTGCAAGCCACTCCAGCGCGGGCTTACGGCTTCGCTCCCGCTGCGGATGAAGTTGCGTTCCGTAGCGCTGCAGCAATCCCGCCACTAACTCAAGCCCTTCGGCAAAGCCTGTTTCACCGTCCTGGTGCAATCGCGCCCAGCAGTAATAGGTCGCAATGCGGATATCTTTGGCGGTAGTCGTCAGCAGTTTTTCGGCAAGCGTACAAATCAGTCCCGTATCGATACCGGAGAGTTTATTCACCTCCTCTCTTATGCGCTGAAAATCATCGTCATACCCGGGCTCTTCTCCTGTTGCACGGGTCTCATTTACCGGGGCAAGCCAGGGGTGCCAACTTTCCGTGCGTGCCTGAGCCTGCTTTCGCAGCTGGGTTTCGTCCGCCTGACAGGCGGCAATCAGATTCTGCAGAGTGTCCATTATTCGCTTTCGTCCATGTCGTTGTCTTCGGTGTTCGCCATCAGCGCCTGAGCCGTGGCCGCGCTGTCAACGCTGAAGATCTCATCCGGCAGCGTGAAGCCGCGCAAAGCCAGTAGCGCCAGCGGCCCACTGCCAAGCTGTGAACGCAATACCCATTGCAGGGTGCGACCATCCGGGGCGGTGAAATTCATCATCCATTGACTGCGGTCGAGCTGCTGACGCTTGCTCTGATCCAGCCAGCGAATAAAGCCCCAGGTTCCGCTGTAGTCGCCGAAGAGACGCGCCCCTGCGTTAACCGTGGTCCAGGTCACCATGGTTCCCGGCTTATAAGTCTCTCCCGGCCAGCGGAAGGACTGCCAGTCAGCCATCTGGTTAAAGTAGTGCAGCTTTTGCCCATCAATCGTCAGTTGCGTTTCCACAACCTGTGGTACCGGACGTGCCTGCAGTTCAAAGCTGATGCCCTGACTGCCATCGGTAAACAGAATGTCCGACAGCTGGGTCAGCTGATTAATGGCGCGCAGAAACGCCGGATTAAAGTTTAACCCCTGACTGTTGACCTTATCCGGCACCCACTGGCTGCCTTCTTTGTGCAATACACCGCTAAGTTCCGTATTCAGAAAGCGTTCAATACGCCCGCTGTCCTTACGTATAAACTCGGCAAGCATCGGCAAGGAAACATCACTCTTACTCGCCGCAAACGGGAAGCGTACGTCAAATGCCGTGTGCCAGTTCGCCACGACTGAACGGCTCCACTTATCATTCAGGCTGGCCGCAGACGGCTGAAGCACGGTCTCCCAGGCCTGAGTCAGCGGCTGCACAAACATCGTGCTGCCAAACCCGCTCCACTCTTCGCCAAGGCTTGCCGAAATCAGGCTGCCATACTGCTGAGTGTCAGTCAGATCCACGCTTTTGCCCTGGAACACGGTCTGCGCCAGGGTTTGCATCATCTCCTGCGGATCTGAGGCGTTTGCAACCTGCTGCAGGCGCAGGCGTACCCGGGTGATGCGGGTCAGGTACGTCTGCAGGCTCAGCGAGTTGTCAGCCGACATGACGTTGCTGCCTTTATTTTTACCCAAGAGCTGAAGCAGCGGTCCGAAGGTTTCATCCAGCGGCCCCTGCGGCCCTGACGCAGACTGGTCAATCGCAGGCTTGTCTTTTCCACCTACCAGATCCTTAGCCGATTTGAGGATCGAATCCGAAAGACCTTCGCTTTGCTGGCCGGTCTGTCCCTGCCAGGCGAGGGTATTCATCAGGGCAATCATCGGAGACTGGCGGACATCACTCATCAGGGTCAACTGGTCGGTCACATCGGCAATATTGTTTGTCGGATTGAGTTGCAGGCTGTTGAGGAAGCTCAACCAGCTGCCAGCAAAGTCGGTAAAGTAACGTTCTGTCAGACGGGCTTTGAGCGCTTCCGGCGACAGGTCGGCCGATACAGCCTTGTGTGAATCACTGAGTACCCAGTCGATTTCATCCCGACGTGAACGGGCTGCTTTCTCTATGGCCTGCTGAACGCCACCTTCCCATGCCTGACGAGAGAACATGCCCGGCACCACCTCCTCGGTGGTGAACAGTCGTCGCGCATCGGTACCGCTGGTCATGTCTTCCAGAGAGATATCTGCAAAGTTACGACGCACGGATTTGAGCATGTTCTCATACAGCGTACTTTCTGCATTGCGGCGGCCAATCTGCTGGAGCAGCACCTGACGACTCTGGCTGACCAGCTGCGCATCCGGCGTGATTTTCCACTGTGGCTGCTCAGGCAGTTCGGTGATGTAAAAGGCCCACAAGTCCGGCGACAGGCTTTGCCACAGGCCGGTTGAAATGCCCATGCGCGTAGGCTGCACGCTTTTCATCGTCTGGGCGTAATACGCGCCGTCGGCTTTATCCGGGCGAGCCATCATCAGCCAGGCTTTCAGCTGGTCATACCCCGGCTTCGCCAATTGCGCCCGCTGATCGCTGCCGGGCGCTGAGCCTACCAGCGCAGTGAGCTTCTGTGCCAGGGCGGCATTTGCCGGGTCGCGAATCAGGCGGTTGTTCGCCACGCCGTACCAGGGCAGCAACGCATCGAGCAACTGCTGGTTATGGTCAAGGCCAAAGCGCTGATACCACGGACTCCCCTCCTGAACATTGTGCAGCAGGCGGCCTGCGTCATTTCGCAGGTCATGGAGTCCCGTCAGCTGATAGTCGGATACGGAAGGATGTTCAACCAGGTTGCGGGCTTTTCCTGCGACAGAGGAGATTTGTCCGTAGTTCAGTGAAAACGACAGCAGCGTACCCGCACCCCAGATTCCGAGAATTACCATCAGCGTCCAGGCAAGGGTTTGTTCCCACGCCATACCGACACGGCGGCCACGCACACGGGTACAGTCGTCAACGATACCCTGCCAGGTCACCGGCAGAGTCAGGGCATGCTGCTGTGATTCCGGGATATATTTCTCAGGGTCGGTCGTTTTCTCTGACGTATCGGCTGGTTTATTCTCCGGCAGGCTAAACATCAGGCCACGCAGTGGAATACGCTGCTGAGAAACTGAGAGCCACGGCAACAGTTGCTGAGCCCAACGGGCGATACCGTCGTCTTTAAGGTTTTGGCCCAGGCGCAACAGGGCATCGTGACTGTTGTTTTCGGCGATTTGACTCATCCCCTGTGCCCGCAGAGTCGGCAGCATCAGTTCAAGCTGACGGAAAATATCTTCTTCTTTAGCGCGCAGGGGAAAAGTAGCCCCCACCGTTTGCTCAGGGCGTTTTGCCTGTGACCACTTGCTGTCGCACAGTTGCCACAGCCAGACCGGTGCTGAATAGCGCAGCAGCTCACTGATTTGTTCCAGGCCGCGTAAATCGCTGTCACTGATTTGTGGGGTCAGGCTAAGCGATTGCGGTATAACGCGGATAATACCGTCCAGAGGACGACTCCGACGCAGTTTACGTAGCGCGGTGTATTTTTCACGATCGGGCTCAGATGCCAGGCTCCCACCGTAAATCAGAACGGTACGGTTGCCTTCAAGCCACTGCTGCTGCCGAAGGCCTGGAACCAGTTGTTCAATGGCGGCTTCGTCGCCGGTGACCAGCAACAGGCGGACCTTGTGGCGCCAGAAAAGGGTGTAGCGTTTACGCAAAAAACGCGCGATTTCGGCTTTCAATCCCTGCTCTTTGCGCTTTTGCTCGCCACGGCTGTCTCTCTCTCCTTGCGTCGCGAATTTCTTGATTCGACATATCTGCCACAGCTGAGCCCCAAGAAAACCCAGCGCAAGGAGACAAACTAACGCAATCCAGAAAATACTGCAGGCAATCAGTACGGGCCGAACCGATTCCCAGTCCAGCGAGAGATCAACAGCGAAATACCAGTAGAAGAGACCTCCAAAAAGTATCGCCAAAGTGACAACCGCAAGCGCAATAGTCACCGTTGCGGCAGTCGAGATACTCGTGTCTGGTTTAAGGGCATTATCCTTTTCCATGTGGCTTTACTATTCCAAGAGCGAGAGTGTGTTGAGGATCGGTACTAATCCAGCCGCAAGGCTGTGCTTCGTTTTGGGCATAAAGAGCGGCAAGAGAAATAACAATAAGAGGTTCCATACTTCCCGGTATCCCCCAATAGTTATCCTGCAGGTTATGGGTGGTATTCCAGCCACATTCGTTCACCTGGGGAATTTGAGGATGCGAAAACAAAATACAGGTAGCCGGATCCTCATCAAGTTCGCATTGAGTCACGGCCCGTTCGCAGATGTTTCTTAATGGGTCTGAAGCAGAGGCGTCATAAAATTCTCCCCGAGGCATTACCACTGGTGCATCCGCACCGACCAGCCACAATGCTGCAGATTCCCCCGCGGGAAGCAGGCTATCAGGTGATGCGGGACAAGAAACGCATCCCACCACAAGGTGCTGGCTTTTCGCGTCCTCACGAAGCAGGGCTGTTAGCCTCGCAAGCGTTGCCTCTCCCTCCCAGGGTTCGGGCTGGTCAGGTAAGTTGACTCCAGGAAAAGCGTCATGCATTTGTGCGCGAAAAGCAGACCAGACGGCGGCGTCTCCCAGAAAAAAACACCGCGAGATCGCCTGCGGCATATCGCGAGAGGTCGTTTTCCACTGCATTACCAGCGCGCGAACAAGCTGCTGTTCCCGTTCCTGACTATCAGCAGAGAAGGTACGGGCAATACGCAATGTTTTCCCCCCCGTCTCATGACGTTCAACGGGGGGCCGCTGAATACGACGAAGCACCCGCTGCCAGTCCATCGTTTCCGCACCTGCCGGGCCAAGGAGCAGGATGTCTTTCAGCCCAATCAGGCTCTGATGTTCTTCCCACCACAGGTTCTGCTCATACCTGACGTTGCGCTGCCAGGCTATGGCATGGTGCGAAGAGAAGCGGAAATAAAGCAGTCGGCAAAGCCAGAGAAAACCGATGAAGACCAGAGCAAGCCACATTACTGCAAAAGCCGCAGCGCTGCGGTTTGCCTCTCCGGTCAGCGCTCCGGCACCGCCGGCAAGTAAACTAATCAATGCCCCTGCCTGCAGCCAGCGACGGTTGTTGGGTGCGCTGGCTGTTTCCCAGACAGGATATTCCGGCGCCTTCCTCACTGTTCGATACCAAAATCAGGGAAGGAACTCACCAGCGTGCAGCCACACGCGCAGCGATGCCCATGCAGGGCAATGGGCTGACCATCGGCCTCAGAGAGAGAGCTGCCCTCGGCGATAGTCGTCATACCGTGCTTGTTGCATTTAACTGCATCTCCTTTGGTCGCTATCCCCTTACCAAAGCAGAGATAATGCCCCCCCAGAACCTTACCGCCGTACTCCTTCAGAGTATCTCCTTCACGAATAACCTGTTTCATTCCATGGCTCCTGCTCAGGTTGTCACCAGCGATTGTGCTTTTTCCAGCCATCCGGACTGAATGAGTGATTTCGCCATCTCAAGGCGCTTTTCTGCGATCGTTTCGCTCTGCTGCGCAACTACCGCACCGGGTTCGGTGGTAAAGGCTTTTAACGCATCAGCATTGTCGACCATTGGGATAGCCAGTCCGGTCAGGTAATCCACTGCCTGCGATTCCAGCGTGAATAGTCCGGCCGTTGCGGCAAGGCCAGCCAATTTTGCGGACGTGCCTTTCTGCCTGAAGCTGAAGATCACCCCACCCACCACCGTGGCGGCCCCAACGATGTCACCGGCAATGGTCAACGGAGAGAGCGATTTATTGCAGTTATCACCGAAGTAGATCATCCGGTAGAGGAAGTAGCTCCCCCAGGGCTCACGCGTTCCCAGCGTGTAATGCATAAACCACGCGCGGGAATCATGTATCTGATCGTCAAAAAGCGCTCTGACCAGCCCGGCCGGGGTGTCTGCATTTGAGGCCTCCCCGAGCGGCGGGAACAATGTCGCAACCTTCGTGTCGGCTGAGGCTTTGATCAGGGCATATTCTCGCGGCCTGTCATCGATATTAAGCAGGAATATGCTGTTGTGCGGGATGGCCGCCAGCACCAGTTGCCCAATGCTGGTCGGGCTGCGGAGCTGTTGTCGATAGTCCTCGCCAAACTCCACCGATGCCTGCTTCAGCTGGGTTTGAGCGATATCCGGGTCAAAGTCCTTTATCCCGGCTTCCAGCACCAACTCATCCATTTTATCTGCAGGCTGGCTGGCGATTTTTTCTTTCCGTCGGGCCTCAACCGCCCCCTGCTTCAGGTCCCGTTTAGCTTTGGACGTTTCCAGCGCCCCCGGGTTGCCATCTTTATCCGATGCCCGCAGGTAAAACGGCGTATTAAGCATGGTGCCTTTGGCATAGCGGTCGATTCGCCACGCGGTGATCCAGGCTATCTGATTTTCAAGGGCTTTTTCGAGACTGACAGACGCTTGAGGGGGATCATATTGAGCAGCCTGTTCGTCAGTTATTTTTTTGCCTGATGGGGGGAGGTGAAGAGTGAGTTCTCGCCAGGCGTTGAAGCGGTTGATAAGGGATGTATCAACATCAAACTCGGTCAAGACATCTAAAACTAACGCCCTCCATTTATCCTTTTGAAGATCAGTAGGAAGACTTTCACCTGGAACTTTCAAAGGCGCTCCTGCATGAAATGCCCGGCAATACAAATCATTAAGCGCAATCTGAGATAACAACAAACTATCATCTTCCCCATTCGCTTTTCCCTGATCCCCCGGAGGATAGCCACCGCCAATATCTGAATGCATACCCGGATAAACTATTTCCTTACTGTTTGCCGGATATTGACCGTCAGCGCGACGAATAGAGTCCAGCGGGAAACAAAGACGCTGTTCGTGCGAGGACACCAGATGCACGCAGTTCTTAATCAATCCGCCGTAAGTTTTTTCATTTGGCAACTCCTGGGTGTTGTCGGCCCAGGACATATGCCCTTCCGCCACCGGGGCGACATGCGCAACCCCCACGGACGCCACGGTATCCAGCAGCCCAAGAAATTCCACGCTGACGGGAATTTTCAACTCATCAACCATCAGGCATTGCTCGGGCTTTTCGTCTTTGCCTGTTGGTACGGGCAACAACTCGCTCAGCCAGTTGACAAAGGCGCGCGCTGCGGCCGCCCCGCGCGAGAATCCGTATACATACAGCTTGATAGCCAACAATTTCGGCTGCGTGGGGCTAGGCTGCTGCAACGCAGGACCCAGCAAAGGCTTCAGCTTTTTTAGCTCATCGGTAAACGTTTCGTAACGATTATGGCTCCCGGTTAAACCAAAGGAGGCCCACGACGTTGCCATTGCTTCAAGGGCATCACGAGTTGCACTATCCGAAAGTTTACTGCTATCGTCATTCTTAGCAGCCAACGAACGCTTTAATGCGTCAATTATTCTCAGCAACGCCCAGTTAATTCTGTCCTCGCCCATTTTGGCAAAGGCCAGCCCCGAGGACGAATAATCAAGATCGTTTATTTCTGGGAAAGGTGTCCCGACGCCAGGGATATAATATTTATAATAGCTCCCCTTGAGACCAGAATCGGAATCGAGTAACCCGGCAGTGGAAGACACCCCACCAACAGTCCCATTGCCGATCGTGGCACGAAAAAGACGAGCGATATTGGTTGGATGTTTAGGATCAGAAAAGTAGAGATCGTTGTTCAGATTATTGCCGGTGCCATCAAAGAACAGACTAATATGCAAAGTTTTGCAGCACGGCATATCTACCAGCTTGTTTTTAGCCTGACAGAGTTCATTGCGATAAGCACGCTCCAAACTTTCCTGCTGCCTGCAGTTTTTCCCCACCAGTGCCGCCTGTGAAGGCAGGCGTCCTTGCACAGGAAATTCAGGCGGGTACCAGACCAGATCCGTGGTTACTTCGGACATACTTTCGGCTCCTTCATTTCCAGCGGTAGTTTGATCGGGTAGGACGGACTACCGTAGGTGAAACAACTGGTCGTTACCTTTACGTCATCGCAGGGTAAAAAATGCACCGTAATACCGCAGGTCTCCTGTCCTGTATAATCTGGCAGTGGTACTGTTTTGCTAAGTTCCTTGTTATTGGCCTTCTTTATTTTTAACCACGCTTTGTACTTCTCTCTATCAGCAAAACCTGGGAAACCCTCTGTTGAAGCCTCTCCTCTTTCCCAGTCTATACGTACCGTCATTCCGGGTTTCCAGACTGCAGGAACGCCGTAGCAGCAACCACCTCCGCCACCGTCAAAAGGCCCGATAGCATCGATGCCCGACTGACCGTTTACGCTGAAATGATTAATCGCCCATTTGGTATGATTGATCGCTTCTATTGTTCCTGCGCCACCGCTTTGCGTTTGTGCCTCAGCCTTTGGCTGACTGCATCCGGCCAGGAATAAAACACCCAGTAATACGCCTGATATTGTTATCTTCATCCTTATTTTCCTTGTATTGCGTCGTCCACTCTTACAGGTAAAATCATTTAGTTGTGCCGCCGGCTGACATAATTAAATCATTTACGGTCCGGGATAACTTTCTGTTCAGGTTATGGTCGACAGGCTTTAAACCTGCTGCCACGAGCATGAAATTCAGGTGGATACCAGACTAAATCCGTGGTTACTTCGGACATACTTTTGGCTCCTTCATTTCCAGGGGGAGTTTGATCGGATAGTTGGCATTAGCGGGTGACCAGCAACTGGTGGTAACCTTCACGTCATCACAGGGTAAAAAATGCACCGTAATACCGCAGGTTTCCTGGCCTGTATAGTCTGGTACAACTACCGTTTTGCTATGCTCACGATTCTGTGAAGTCATTTTTTTTTCCCAGGCTTTATACTTTTCTCGATCAGCAAACCCAGGAAATCCTTCCGAAGTTCCAGCGCCAGTCTGCCAATCTATGCGAACCGTCATTCCCGGTTTCCACACTGCTGGTACGCCATAGCAGCACCCACCTCCGCCACCATCAAAAGGGCCGATAATATCTATTCCGGACTGACCGTTTACGCTGAAATGATTAATGGCCCATTTGGTATGGTTGATGGCTTTTATTGTTCCCGTACCACCGCTTTGCGTTTGCGCCTCAGCCTTTGGCTGACTGCATCCGGCCAGTAAAAAAACACCCAGTAATACGCCACAGATGGTTATCTTCATCCTTATTTTCCTTGTATTGGATTGTCCACTCTTACAGGTAAAATCATTTAGTTGTGCCGCTGACTGACATAATTAAATCATTTCCGGTTCGGGATAAATTTCTGCTCAGGGTATGGTCGACAGGCTGCACGCCTGCCGCACCTGGGCTGGAAATTCAGGTGGATACCAGACTCAATCTGTGGTTATTTCGGACATACTTTTGGCTCCTTCATTTCCAGGGGGAGTTTGATCGGGTAATTTGCATTAGCGGGAGACCAGCAACTGGTTGTGACCTTCACATCATCACAGGGTAAAAAATGCACCGTAATACCGCAGGTTTCCTGACCTGTATAATCGGGTACTGCTACCTTTTTACTGTGTTGGCGTTTAAATGAATCCATTTTTTTCTGCCATTTTAAGTATTCATCCCAATGGTCATAGCCAGGAAAACCTTCTGTTCCTCCAACACCGGTTTCCCAGTCAATTCTGACTGTCATTCCTGGTTTCCATGTAGAAGGTACACCGTAGCAGCATCCTCCACCGCCTCCCTGAAATGGTCCTATAATATCTATTCCGGACTGACCGTTTACGCTGAAATGATTGATGGCCCATTTTGTATGGTTGATCGCTTTTATTGTTCCCGTACCACCGCTTTGTGTTTGCGCCTCAGCCATTGGCTGACTGCATCCGGCCAGTAAAAAAACACCCAGTAATACGCCACAGATGGTTATCTTCATCCTTATTTTCCTTGTATTGGATTGTCCACTCTTACAGGTAAAATCATTTAGTTGTGCCGCTGACTGACATAATTAAATCATTTCCGGTTCGGGATAAATTTCTGCTCAGGGTATGGTCGACAGGCTGCACGCCTGCCGCACCTGGGCTGGAAATTCAGGTGGATACCAGACCAAATCCGTGGTTACTTCGGACATACTTTCGGCTCCTTCATTTCCAGCGGAAGTTTGATTGGATACGACGGGCTACCGTAGGTAAAACAACTGGTTGTAACTTTCACATCATCACAGGGTAAAAAATGCACCGTAATACCGCAGGTCTCCTGTCCTGTATAATCGGGAACAGAAACTGTCAGACTATGCTGTTTCTTTTGTGCATCGATTTTAGCTTTCCATGCGAGGTACTTTTTTTCATCTGCAAATCCAGGAAAACCAGCAGAAGAACCCTTGCCGGTTTCCCACTCTATACGTACCGTCATTCCGGGTTTCCAGACTGCAGGAACGCCGTAGCAACACCCACCGCCACCGCCGTCAAAAGGCCCGATGGCATCGATGCCCGACTGACCGTTTACGCTGAAATGATTAATCGCCCATTTGGTATGATTGATCGCTTCTATTGTTCCTGCGCCACCGCTTTGCGTTTGTGCCTCAGCCTTTGGCTGACTGCATCCGGCCAGGAATAAAACACCCAGTAATACGCCTGATATTGTTATCTTCATCCTTATTTTCCTTGTATTGCGTCGTCCACTCTTACAGGTAAAATCATTTAGTTGTGCCGCCGGCTGACATAATTAAATCATTTACGGTCCGGGATAACTTTCTGTTCAGGTTATGGTCGACAGGCTTTAAACCTGCTGCCACGAGCATGAAATTCAGGCGGGTACCAGACTAAATCCGTGGTTACTTCGGACATACTTTCGGCTCCTTAATTTCCAGCGGTAGTTTGATTGGATACGACGGGCTACCGTAGGTAAAACAACTGGTTGTTACCTTTACGTCATTGCAGGGTAAAAAATGCACCGTAATGCCGCAGGTCTCCTGTCCTGTATAATCTGGCAGTGGGACTGTTTTGCTGTGTTGGCGATGCTGATCCTTTATTTTTTTTGCCCATTCCAAAAATTTCTTTTCATCCTCATACCCGGGAAAATCATCTGAACTGCCGACTCCTGTTTCCCAGTCAATTCTGACCGTCATTCCGGGCTTCCAGACCGTAGGTGTCCCGTAGCAGCAACCACCTCCACTACCATCAAAAGGCCCGATAGCATCTATGCCCGACTGACCGTTTACGCTGAAATGATTGATGGCCCACTTGGTATGATTAATCGCTTCTATTGTTCCTGTACCACCGCTTTGCGTTTGTGCCTCAGCCTTCGGCTGACTGCGTCCGGCCAGGAATAAAACACCCAGTAATACCCCACAGATGATTATCTTCACCCTGATATCCCTTCATAATTTAAGACGCATTCGGAAATCATTGCTGATGCGCCATATTTTCGAATTAATGACTCACCATACACATTGCATCAACAGGTAATGTCACAGTATCCAGCACGGCAGAGAAAGGAACATCAAGCCAGAAAGGCAATGCTCAAATAGCCATATCCACCATTTTCTCAGTCCCCTGATAACACCCTGAAGCATGTTCGGATATAGAACCGCAACCACTTTAAAAAAATATAAAAAATCAGCACAGCTATTTTATTCATTCTTGTTCCAGGTTTTGACACACAAAAACCAGGAAAAAAAGTAAATGCAATTTAGTATCAGGTTTGACTACCCAACTGGGTCACATAGTTGAGTACCCAGGCATCACGTTCATCATCAAATAATACGCCCGCCAGGGTAGCGTTAACCATCCCCTCAAAGCATGCCCTGAGTTCAGCCTCTTTTGTGGTGAAGGTATTTTCCGCGAGCAATTTTTGGGCGACAAAACGTTTTGCATCACATAAGCACATAAATTTTTCGTACTGGCTATCGCTGAAATCCAGTTGCTTAACAACCTCCTCACGCTTCGGGATATTTCCTCGCCCTGTTATCCATACTGAGTGCCCATCACGATCCTGCCATCCCCAGCATATTACGGGTCTTTTAAGTTGCTCCTGCTGCTCAGCGCTCAGAATATCCGTAAAAAGATAAGAAAAAATGCGAGTATCCCAGAACCGAAAAATTCCTTCCCTGCCTTCTTGCCGGGCATTGGCGATTTCTGTAAGCCACTTACCCAATTGGGAGAATGACCATGAAGAACATAAAACCAGTAAAGGCGCCGTGGAGGACATTTCTTTTGCAAGCGCCTGAAGCCAGTTCCATTGCTGGAGATCGTCAAACATAACCCGCACCAGCAGAGGAGCATCTTCGGGATAAATATCCTCCGGCAAGCCCTTATAGAGCGACAGCCATTTAATCTCAGGAGAAAACCCCGAGAGCGCGGGTATGACGGAATAATCCAGACCACATTGATCAACAATGACATCAATGTAGTTGTGTCCAATCTGTTGGCAAAGCCGTCGGGTACTTTGCAGCACGTCTTCATCATTTACATTCGGCACTGATTAACCCTCCCTTGGCACAAATCCTTTAGCCATCTCCTGAGCCCTTTTCAGACAGTCCTTGCAGACCGAGGAGGGAAGTTCCGGCAACGGAAAATCTTCGCTCTGCGGCCCCAGCATCTTGTGTTGACCTTTCAGGCTCAACTGCCCTGGCCCGTGAATATGAATCTCTCCCTGCGGCGTCAGCCGTATATACGCTCCGCCACATCCAATGGTGATACCGTTTTTCGCCGTCAGCTGCAGGTGCCCCTGCGTGGACTGCACGGTAATGTCTTTCAGCGACGTCAGTGACAAGGTGTCAGCGTGAGACTCCAGCGTCATCGGGCCCTTCGCAGAAACCAGCCGAATCCCCTCCTGCCGGGCCAGCACTGAAATTGCTTTTTCGGCATTGACGGAATGACGCTGCGCTGAAGCAATATTGACCTCGCCCAGGCTCTGCAGGTAAAGCCCTTTTCCACTGTGTAACAGCGTGGTTTCAGGCGTAACTGCTGCGATGCCGTCAGGCGCAGACATCAATATGGCAGCCTCTTTCAGATTGTCTGCTCCACAGACGAACGCTCTCAGGGAATCTGCATCAGGCGAGAAGTTGTGATGCGTCTGCGTGATGCTTCCCCACTCCGTGACCTGATTCAGCGCCCCTTTTAGCAGGCTGACCGCAGGCTGCATCTCCAGCACCTGCCCCTGCGCTTTCGCCTGACCGTCCGCCGAGATAAAAATCCCTTTCTGCGCCCGGATGGCGCCCCAGCTGTCCGTCCGGAGCTCAAAACCCTCCCCGCGCGGTTGTTTTTCAGCATCCACTAAATGCCCGAGATTCAGCTGGCTCTTGCCGCCGTACTCCGTGCTGACCTTGATGTGCTCTTTCCCGCGCTCGTCATCAAGGCGGATTTTGTTGTTCGCCGGGGTACGCAGCACGTTACGCTTATAGTTGCGGATGGTGACGTGGTCCCCGTGCGCCGAGTCGTGCAGCACGCCGGTAATGTACGGGCGGTCCGGGTTACCGTCCTCAAAACCAATCGCCACTTCGGTACCCGCCAGCAGCGGCAGATGCAGGCCGTAGGTGTCCCCGGCATACGGGCGGGACTGGCGCACCCACAGGCTCTCGAACCCGGTCTCCCAGCTGTCACGGTCAAACAGCATGTTCACGCGATAGCGGCCGTCCTTATCAATATGGCCGTAGGTGTCATTTTCGGTGGTGCTGGTGACGCGGGCCGGCAGCGTACCGGCCATCACCGGACGCGGGCCCGGCTCCGGGCGGAAGCTGAAATCTGCACTGTCCGGAATACCGTCAAAATGAATGCAAAAATCTTCATCCCGCCGCGCATGGCTGCGCATCGCCGTGATAACCACACCGCGGGCAAACACCTCTGCCACTTCATACCCGCCGGTGACCTTCAGCACCTGGCCGGGAGAGAGTGCCGGGCTGCTGGTGATGGCCCGGGCCTGCGTCTGGCCATTCAGGTAGCGCTCATGCCGGATGCGGGCATAAAACGCCCCGGACTCGGGTGCCGGATGACGCTCATACGCGATGCCCGGCGTCAGATAATTGTCGGCATAGTGGTACGCTTCCCCGTAAGTGGTCGTATCCCCGCGGGTCACATCCACCTGCGCGTTCATGTCCTGCGTGGCCTGGCGGTAGTTGTAGTCCCGGGTGCTGACCTGCTTCTGCACCACGCTGTGATGGCTCTCCATCCCCCACACCGCGTCCACGCCCTGCGAGTGCTGCCCTGAAGGCGGGACCGACGGCAGGGTCAGGCCTTTCTCATACCCCTGCTGACCGTCGTAAAACTCCACCACGTCGATGTTCAGGCGCGTGTCGGTGGTGAAGCGGAACCAGATACCCACCTCACCCAGCAGGCGGGTGATGAAGTGCAGGTCGTTCTCGCCGTACTGCATCACCTGCTCGCGGCGCGGGTACTCCCTGGTCAGCGAGAACAGAAAATCCTGGCCGCGCATGCCGTGACGCTCGCGCAGGATTTTTTCCACAATTTGCGGCACCGACATGTCCTGGTAAATCGCGTTCTGGTGCGAACGGTCCAGCAGCGCCAGGCGTGGCCGCAGCGTCAGGGCGTAATGCGTTTCATCCCTGGACGTGCCGAGCCGCTCAAAACCGGTCACCACGCCCTGAATCACCCGCAGCGGCTGCTGTATTTTGATGCCGTAACCCTGGTCAACCGGGGCCTGCAGCGTCAGCGAGCCGGATTTCATCAGCATCATTTCTTTGCTGATACCGTGGTCGCGGCTGGTAAACTCAATGCGGTAGCTGAACGGTCGGCTCAGGGCTTCGTCGCCGTCAAAGGCCAGCACGTCGGGTTCGGCCTCACAGCCTTTCACCGCCAGAAGGTGGTGGTTGTGGCTGTATCTGATCGGTGGAGTGGTGCTCATACGCAGTCTCCCTGTAGCCAGTCAAACGCCAGGCCGATCCCCTCCTCTTCGCTCCAGCTGAGGCAAAGCGACTTTGGCTTTTGTTTTGCGGCCATGTGAGAGAGCAACTGCTGACTCAGCACCGGCAAAATCTGTTGATTCAGCAGACTGTCGACGTTGCGCGCGCCCGTATCCGGCAGCAGGCAGGCTGCCGTCAGCGCGTCGTAAAGGCTCTCATCGATATGTGTGGCCAGACCATAGTGACGGTCTAAACGCCTGCTCACCTGCGACAGCTTCATTTCAACAATGGTGCGCATAGCTATCTCGTTGAGCGGTCGGTAAATCACGGTCTGGAAGCGGGCCAGGAGTGCCGGCTGGAAGTGGTCGCGTAATATCGGGCGCAGCAATTCGTGCAGGTCGCCTTCGGTGGCGTCAGGCTGTTCTTCCAGCAACTGCATCAGGTGGTCACTACCGAGATTCGAGGTCATCAGAATAACAGTATTGCGGAAGTCGATTTCACGACCTTCTCCATCACGCATAAAGCCGCGATCGAAGACCTGATAGAACACATTCATGACATCGCGGTGGGCTTTTTCCACTTCATCCAGTAGCACTACACTGTACGGCCGTTTTCGCACGGCTTCGGTCAGAATTCCGCCCTGGCCGTACCCGACATAACCCGGAGGCGAGCCTTTCAGCTGCGAAACCGTATGTGGCTCCTGGTATTCAGAAAGGTTAATCGTGATGAGTGACTTCTCGCCGCCATACATGACATCGGCCAGCGCAAGCGCGGTTTCAGTTTTCCCGACGCCACTCGGCCCCACCAGCAGGAATACGCCCTGCGGGCCGTTCTCGGACGTGAGGCCCGTTTTTGCCGCGCGCAGACGCTGAGCGACGGCCTTAAGCGCCGTATCCTGCCCGACCACGCGCTTCCCTATTTCATTTTCCAGCATCAGCAGTTCGGTTTGCTCGTCTTTCATCAGCGATGACAACGGCACACCTGTCCAGTCGGCTATCACATTGGCCACGGTGCGTACATCCACATCCAGGGAGAGCAGCGGGTTACCGTGCTGCATCTCGTGAAGCTCCTGATGCAGCTGGTGAGTCTCGCTCTGGCGCGAGATATCCTGACGGCTTTCGAGCAATTGAGCGGTCAGCTTCAGTTCCTGACCGTACTGGCTTTCGAGTTCATCGAGCGCCACAATCAGGTTTACCTCTTCCTGCTCTATCGCGCTCAGACGTCCAGCGTGGCTCTGATTGCCAATCGCGATATCCTCCAGCAGCGCCTGCTTCTCCATGTCGAGTGCGGTGATAGATGCGCGATAACGAATAAGCTGCTCCGGAACCGTGTCGATGCTCATGCGTACGCGGGCGGCAGCGGTATCCAACAGATCCACCGCTTTATCAGGAAGTTGACGTCCCGTCAGATAACGGCGCGACAGGGTAACTGCGGCACGAACCGCATCGTCGGTAATGTGCACGTGGTGATGTTCGGCGTAGCGGGATTTCAGGCCCCGCAGCATCAGGCAGGCAGTGTCGTCATCCGGCTCATCGACTTTTACCATCTGGAAGCGGCGTTCCAGGGCTGCATCGCGCTCAAAGTATTGTTTGTATTCAGACCAGGTGGTGGCCGCAATTGTCCGCAGTTCACCACGCGCCAGCGCGGGCTTCAGCAGGTTGGCTGCATCCGCGCCACCGGCCTGGTTGCCAGCACCGATGATGGTATGCGCTTCGTCGATAAACAGCAGAACGGGTACCGGGGACTGCTGTACTGCATCAATGACGTTTTTCAGACGCTGTTCAAACTCCCCCTTCACACCCGCGCCCGCCTGCAGCAGGCCGAGGTCAAGCGTACGTAGCACCACAGTTTTAAGCGATTCCGGCACATTGCCTTCGGCGATTCTGAGCGCCAGGCCTTCAACCAGTGCGGTTTTGCCCACGCCCGGATCGCCAACCAGAATCGGGTTGTTTTTGCGTCGACGGGAGAGAATGTCCACCATCTGACGAATTTCGGTGTCACGACCAAACACCGGATCGATTTTGCCTTCTTTCGCCTTCGCAGTGACATCAAGGGTGAATTTATCCAGCGCATTCTGCAACGCAGGGTTGAGTTCTCCCTCTTTTACTTCTGCACCCACAGGGCGCCCGACGAACTCGACTTCTCCACCATGACTTTGCGCCAGTTCCGCTTCCTGCTGCACTTCCGGACGTTCATCTGACTGCGCATCAAGCAACGGTCGAAGACGCTCAAGCTGACTCTGGCCCAGGGTCAGCAAAGGCCACAGACCGTTGCAGCGCACCAGGTTTTGTTTCTCAACCAGTGCCATCAGTAAATGCACACTGCGGATATGTTCTTCACCCGCCAGTGAGGCTATCAGCCAGGCTTGCTGCATCAGAGACTGGATGTTTTCTGAAAGCTGCGGCCGGTGGCGTACCGAGCGCGGCTGTTTATCCAGCCAGCCCAGTAAATCCTGCCAGATGCCGTCCATATCCCATTCGTAGCGGCGAGCCAGCACCGTCAGGTCACCTTCCCCCTGCTCCAGCAGCTTCAGCAGCCAGTGCTCCGGCAGAATTTCTGCATGCGCGCGAGTCTGGCAGAGCGAAGCTGCACCTTCCATTGCCCGCGCGCAGTATGGATTAAGACGTCGAAGGAGGATTGCCGGGTTTTCCATGTTGGTTTTACTCACTGTTGTGGACCTTTCGGACACGCTACCGCCCCTGGCCGTTACCGAGGCCCATAAGGTCTGTTTCCGGGATGTAATGTTTTCTTTGCTCAGCGCCCGCAGCGGCAGACGTTCAGCAAAGAGAAAAGCGGACAGGAAAACCTGCCCGCTTGCGACTTACGCAGTAGCGCGTTCGTTCCAGGAGTCGGAATGAATGATGTTGCCGTCTTTGTAGGTCCAGGTGATTTTTTCGTAACGCAGTTCAACGCGCTCAAGGTGGTTGTGCTTCTCTTTAGAAGGATCCTTAACGTCATACATTTCAGGATTCACCTTCACCACCTTCACGTTTTCCAGTTTGGTGTTGAAATACTCCACTTCCTGGCCCGCGTCGTTGATTTTGTACCACTTGAATTCCGCAGACTTCAGGGTCTGACCCGTGGTCACAGCCTTATAAAGATATGGGCTGGAGGAATCGATTTCTTTGGTGAACAGGAATGGCGTGTGGATACGCGTCCCGGTCAGCTTGCCGGTATTGTTATCGGTCGGGATGTACAGGTTGTGTTCCTGAGCCACCACTTCGATGCTGCCTTCACGGTCCTGAACGTCTACAGACCCTTTAATGTCCGCGCCGCCATCGTCTTTCAGCCAAAGATAAACAGGAATTGCCATGGAATTACTCTCCATTTAATTGTGATGCGCCATCATCCTGCGATGGCGCCGGGTGTTTGCCGGGTAGCTGACAGGCGTTCGCCTGCGGCACCAGACTGATTTCGACACGACGGTTGAGCGCACGCCCTTCCGGGGTGTCGTTGGTTGCAACAGGACGGCTTTCGCCATAGCCCTGCACAGCAAAACAGCTTTCAGGTACGTCGCCGGTGTCTCGCATCCAGTTGCGCACTGCCTCGGCACGTTTCAGCGAGAGCATCTGGTTCAGTTGCGGATTTCCGGTGTTATCAGTGTGGCCAGATACGACAATCAGCCAGCCCGGCTTCGCTTTGATGCCCACCAGAGAATTCACCAGCATTTTGGTGGAACCCGCTTTGAGCACGAATTTTCCGGAGTCGAACAACGACATGCTGTCGAGACGCACAATTTTCGGTATCGGTTTGGGTTTCGGCTGTGGTTTAGGAGGCGGTGGCACATACGAGCGGATCGCTTCCAGCACCGGCATCCGGAGACGTTCTCCCTGATAAAGTCCCAGGCCCAGCCGGGCCGGTACGCCGTTACGCGCCAGATCATCCAGCAGTACCGCATCCGCGCGCAGGATCGCAACCGCGCTGGCTTTCTGGTCATAGTTATCCATAGAGATGCTGTCGTAACGGGCAATATCGAAGCTCACGCGATGCAGTAGCTGGCGATTGTTCCAGCCGCTACTCAGCAGCGCGGCGATCGCCGCCAGGGTGAAAAGACTCAGGACGCAGCGCCAGGTGCGGGCTTGCGATGTGAGCCCGCTCCCTTCCGGTAGCAGCGGCAGGATAAAATCCGGGAACGGGGAAATAACCGTACTGTCCGTTCCCACTGGCTGCCAGCCCGTCACCCGCTGCATCGCAGTGTGACGAGAAAGCCATGCCGTCCAGACCGATGTGGCCAGACTGCCGGCCAGGATCGGTCCCATACCCCACAGCACCGCAACAGGTGCAATGACAGGAACATCGGGGTTTTCATCCATAAAGACAGCTTTGACGTGCTTATGGAACCAGCCCATCAGGCTGTTCATGAGTACTTGCTGTTGCATCGCAGGCGAACCACCCGTGGTGACCCACGCAGCGATTGAGCTCGGCGCTGAAGACTCACGCCAGACCCTCATCCCCTCTCCGGCAATAGCCGCCTGCCAGAGCATGTCATTCGTCATTGCGCTACCAACCTGGCCATTCAGAACCAGCGGCACAGAATGACCCGTTTCCTTACGCAACTGGCTGATTTGCCAGCGCAGGGCCAGCAGGCGGCTGGTAAGTCGCTCGCTGTCGGCGTGTTTCTGTGGACAGACACTGACCATCACCGACAGCTGACGCCCCCAGTCAGGTCGCAGCCACAGCACCTGCCGGGCGACCTGCTCAAGATCCTGATGATCTTCAACGCGGATCCAGCACCCTTGTGTGACGGTGAGCACCGGAGATGACTGCGGCCAGGTCAGAGGCAGATCGCCACAAACCAACACCACGGGTTGACGGTAAGTGGCTTCAGGAAGGTCATCCAGATGTAAGGTGACGTCAGGTTCAGCACGACGGCTGCCGATATACCAGAACGCGATGATTAGGCCGATCATCGCCAGCATAACGAGCACCGAAACCAGTCGGGATACCGGCAGAAAACCCAGGCAGACCACAGCACTCAGCAGGGCAGCCCACAGCGCAATCCCGCGCTGTTGTGCAGGACTCATTTTACGACTCCCGGCAACAAGGACTGCAGCAGTTGATCGAGCCAATGATCCAGCCCCCACCAGAGCGCAGCAAGAACCACCACACTAAGGCCAATACGCATGGACCATGATTCAAGCCAACCTCCCATTCCCCGACCGACACGGCTCTCTGCCAGCACAGGATGCGTCTGCGGATAGCTAAACGGCGCCACCCGTTCATTCAGGGCTGTGACGAGCTTCTGACGTTCCGGATCGTTTAGCGAGCGGAAGTTCCCCAGAAAACCCAGCATCATGACTCGCTGGAAGCAGGTCAGCACGGCGCAGTCTGGTGCTGGCTCACGCAGCACATCGCGCATCTTGTCGCACAGGGTGTCACCCGCATCCATTGTGCCAAGAAAATGCCCCTGCAGCGGTATGTCATACCACTGCACACAGGCATCGTCCTCCACACCACGACCTTTGACCGCCTCATCAAGCAATGCACATTGAGCGGAGAGGATATGCTGACAACTGGTCTCATCCAGCTCACTGGCTTTCAGTTCACGCTGAACGCGCTCCACATCCGCGATACAGCGCTCCCACAGAGCCCGCCCTTCTCCCTCCAGAAACAGGGGACCATGGCGAAGGCTGATAACCTGAAGCCAGGTATCCTGCAGCAAAGCATCAATATCCACTGACACGGCAGTGCCATGTTTACGTTCATTCATGTTCGCAGTACCGCAAAGAGTTCAAGTTCAGGCTCGCCAAGCATGCCCGGGACGTAAAACATGCATGTTCCGCTCTGGAGCATTTCTGTCGCCAGAGGATGGGAAAGATCGAGACTGAAATACTGGTTTTCCAGGCGCAATGGAATGGCGGCTGGCACATGGCGCAGTGGGGTTAACGGTACGCCCACACGTGAAGAGTTGACGATCCCCCGCACATGGTCAGGACTGCCCACCTTACACTGGCGCGGAAACTGTTCCTGCAGTTGGGCAACCGGTATCGGTGAACGCACGGAAAGGTAGTAATCAGCCCCTTCACGCAGACGTGGGTCATGCAGACGCGCCTGCCAGAAGTGCAGCCGTGGGTCATAGTCGAGTGACAGAGCCACCACGCGGGACGGCAGGCTGGCTTCAAGCAGGTCGCCAAGCAAATCAAACAGCGGTGGAAATACCGCATTGAGTTGCTCGTGCTGCCAGACAGGTATGGCGCTCACCTGGTGCTCCAGAGAGAAGGTCAGCAGGCTCCCGGCCAGGCGAGAAAGTTCCGGATACAGACGTTCCGGCGGGCTTTGCAGGTTACGCTGGAACTGACCAAGCACAGGCTCGGCACTGTTCAGCGCGTTGAGCAGCCAGAACAGAGATACATCCGCCACGGCGAAATCAGCCATGCGCTCATTGCTTTCACGACGCATTGCCATCAGACGGCAGAGGCGAACTCGCAGCTGGGTCAACAGCTGTTCCAGTTGAGTCACCAGCCAGCGGCTGCCCTGGATCGTCAACAGAGGAGGGAGAAACGTCTCATCTAATTGCCATGAACCCTGTGAATCTTGCTGCAGTCGGGCGACAGGGCAAGTCAGATAATCGCTGTTATTCTGATGATCAAAACGCAGCGTCAGCTCCGGATGCATCACCGCAATCTGACGGGTATCCTCACCAAAGGCATTGCGAACATCCCGCCAGCTCTGGCGATATCGCACCGGACGCTCAGCGACTTCATCAGGCTTTAAACAGTTGCCGCCGTTCGCCCGCAGCAGCGGAAGCGCCAGCACCACCGTCACCTCCTGTGATTCACTCTCAAGCGACAGCACCGGCGGCAGAGGATCAGCATTGTCGGTATCAATCAGCGTGCCGTCCTAGAAACGGACGTGCAGATGCCGGGCCTGAATACGCCCTAGTTTGAGAGATTCCGGTTCAAAGATGGCATCAATGACCCCCCACGGGCACGAAAGACCCAGTCGGGCAATACATTCCGCAGACCAGGCCGCATACGCGACCTGTTGCTGAAAATGCTGGGGAGAGACCAGAATGCCCCTGCCCCATAACGGTTGTTCCGTTTTCATCAGCTTCCTGCCTGTTTTACGATTTCGCCTTCGGCATCTGGGAAACCAGTGACAGGTTGACGTCCATGCCTTCGACCTGGAAGTGAGGGATCGCGTACAGCTTCACGCGGAAGAAGCCCGGGTTGTCTTCAATATCTTCGACAACCACTTTCGCATCACGCAGCGGGTGAGACGCCTGCAGTTCATCGCCCGGATCGGTCATTTCAGTGACCAGACTGCGAACCCAGGTATTCAGCTCCAGTTCAAGCAGACGGCGATCCTTCGTGGTACCGATGTTTTCGCGCTGAATCAGCTTCAGGTAATGGGCGATACGCGACAGCAGGAAGATATACGGCAGACGCGCGTTGATGCGGCTGTTAGCCGTTGCATCTGCGGTGTCATACAGCGCCGGTTTCTGGCTTGAGTTAGCCGAGAAGAAGCAGGCATAGTCGCGGTTTTTGTAGTAGGACAAAGGAATGAAGCCCAGATTCGCAAACTCAAATTCGCGGGTTTCGGGGATCATGACCTCACTCGGGATTTTTACCTGATTGCCGGTACCGAGATCGTAAAGATGGATAGGCAGGTCCTGAACCGCACCACCGGCCTGCGGACCACGAATCTGTACGCACCAGCCATTATTGATAAAGCTACGCACCATGTTGGAAGCAAAGGCAAAGGAGGCATTCGTCCACAGGTATTTGTCGTGATCCGGACCTTTGACCTCTTCGACATAATTGAAGCTGCGAACGGGAACGGTATCTGGCCCGTACGGTAAACGTCCCAGTACGCGCGGCATGACCAGGCCGATATAGCGAGCGTCGTCGGTATCGCGGAACGATTTCCACTTGATGTACTCTGCGCGGTCAAAATAGTTACCAATATCTTTTATCGCAGCGACGTCTTCCATGGACTCTTTAAGGAAGAATTTTGGACCTGCTGAGCCGATAAACGGCATGTGCGCAGCAGCGGAGACTTTAGAGATGTTGCGCAGCAGCGCGACATCCTGCGCTGAAGCATCGAACTCGTATGCGGAAATCAGTGCCGCAATTGGCTCGCCGCCTGGGGTATCATATTCATCAATATAGGTGTGTTTATACAGGCCACTCTGGATGATTTCCGGGCTGTCTTCGAAGTCCTGACGCAGGTCTTCTTTAGACATACTCAGCAACTCAATTTTCACGTTCTGGCGAAAATCTGTTTTATCAATCAGCGACTTCACTCCGCGCCACAGACCTTCAACTGCCTGAAACTCCTCATGGTGCATTACCGCGTCCAGCTGACGGCTGATCTGGTAATCGAGTTCAGCAATGTGGTGATCAATCAGGCTTTTATCCAGTTTTTCGACTTTCGCACCGGCTTTGGTCAGACATTCCAGGAAGACCTGCATACCTGCCGTCAGACGTTCATCAGCGGTCGCATCCGACATCGCCTGCGCGTCCTGCCAGATATCCAGGGCGCTCAATTCAGAGACGGGACTTAAGTTGATTTTCTCAAACAGGGAGGCGTAAACCCCACCCGCAGCAGGACGTTCCAGCACCATGCTTTCACCGCCAGCAATATTATTTTGTACAGACATGAGCATTCCTTGATTAATCCGTTAAAACATCGTGATGGTTAAGCTTTTTTGGGTGCCAGTGCGGATAATTCATTGCGCAATTCAGCGCTAAGCGACTGGTCAAGAACGATTTTTTCCAGCTCTTTTCGGAAAGTCTGGTTATCCAACAGGTTGGCCTTAAGATCGCGGAGTAAGTTGCGCATCGCCAGCATCGCCTTCAGCTGTGGTATCTGGGCAGCCACCTGCTCTGGCGTGAAATCTTTCATGCTCTGGAAAGTCAGCTCAATATTGTCCTCACCACCATCATCTGACAGTGTGTTTTTGACGCTCAGATTAACTTTTGGGGAATATTCGGAAAGAACACTGTCGAAATTATTTTTGGTGATATTAACTTTTTCACGCTCAGATATTGGCGCAGCATCCTGACCATTACTGAAATCACCGGCAACAAGCAGTTTTAAGGGTAATTCCATTTTCTTGCTTGCTCCGCCAGTATGCAGGTCAAGCTTCAGGTTAATACGTGCCTTAGGCACTTCATTCTGAAAACTGTCAGACATTTGATCATCCCTCTTTGTTTTGCGATGCAAACTTCACGGTATCGTTCTTGATGCGCAATATTAGAACAATGATCGACCTCAAATCAAATACACAGATCATTTATCCGCAATTAGAAAATTCTTAAGAATTTTCCTCTAAGATATTATTGCAACTTATCAGACCAACCCAGAAAAAGAAGCTACTCTTTTTCTGTAAAACAAATATTTGTATCGTAAAAGGGATTGCAGCCAGTCAGATGCTAAAAAAACAATATTGTTTTGATTTGCATCACAGCACTATATCAAAAACACAGGAGAGAACTACTTTAGACTCGATAAAAAGAAAGGTGAATAAATTATGGACTCAGGCACTTCATTCATTGGATGAATAATAAATAAGAACTTTCACAAAGAAAATTCTTATTTGTTAAACGAAGAGGTACAAAAAAAATTTGAATACGGAATCTGCCACAAAAAAATAGCGCTTTTAATCCTTCCTCTCTTGAAGAGGCTTCCTGCCCGACTCAGGTGGAAGGTGTTCTCATGACTGACTGCCTATAAAAACTGTAAAATCAACCACCTCCTTGACTGCCGCTTTTTTAATCAAAAACGAGTAATAGCACATAACGTATAACGGTGCTACATTACGCCGCCCACCCAAATCAGCAGTGGTCAGGCAACGCCGTAAAGTTCGGTAAAGCCTGAAACCATCACCTTGAAGAACGGTCTTAATGGCACGTCGTATCGCACACGCTGCGCTACCTTTACAGGCTTCACATAGGTTTTACTATCTTGTCTCAATCCAAATTTGAACGTGCGTTTTTACACCCGCGTTACTGGTTTACATGGTTTGGTCTTGGCGTACTCTGGCTGCTGGTGCAACTTCCCTACCCTGTGCTGCGTTTGCTGGGGTCGAAACTGGGCAGCGCCTCTCGCTATTTCCTGAAACGTCGCGAAGCCATCGCGCGCAAAAACATCGAGCTTTGCTTTCCTCAGTACAATGCTGAAGAGCGCGAAAAATTGATCTCTGAAAACTTTAAATCTATCGGTATGGCGCTGCTCGAAACCGGTATGGCCTGGTTCTGGTCGGATGAACGCGTCCGCAAGTGGTTTGATGTCGAAGGGCTGGACAACCTTAAACGCGCGCAGTTGCAAAAGCGCGGTGTGATGGTTGTGGGCGTTCACTTTATGTCGCTGGAGTTGGGTGGCCGGGTGATGGGTCTTTGCCAGCCAATGATGGCGACCTACAGACCACACAATAGTCCAGTAATGGAGTGGGTACAGACGCGCGGCCGCATGCGTTCCAATAAAGCGATGATCAGCCGTAATAATCTGCGTGGAATGGTCGGTGCCCTGAAGAAAGGTGAAGCCGTCTGGTTTGCCCCCGACCAGGATTATGGACGTAAAGGCAGCAGCTTTGCCCCCTTCTTTGCCGTTAAAGACGTGGCGACAACCAACGGTACCTTTGTGATTTCGCGGTTGTCAGGCGCCGCCATGCTGACCGTGACGATGGTGAGAAAAGCGGATAAATCAGGCTATCGTCTGCACATCTCTCCTGAAATGGCTAACTATCCTGAAAACGAATGCGAAGCCGCAGCGTTTATCAACAAGGTCATCGAAACTGAAATCATGCGCGCGCCAGAGCAATATCTCTGGATGCATCGCCGTTTCAAAACGCGCCCACTTGGCGAAGCCTCGCTCTATATTTAAGTCCCGCGTGACGGTTAGTTTCGATAAGAAACTAACCTTTTCAATCACCTGTAATAACCCCGTGTAACGGTTTTTCGTCGCGTCGCTCAAAGTGAATTTATTGCCTTGTGAAATCAAACTGTCGCCGTTCCACGACACCCGTAAGTGTCGGAAATTATTTAAAAAAATCCCTCTTGTCACCCCTCATTTTTAGGCGTACATTAGCGCCGTCTGGCTACAGGAAAGCACAGAATTCTGAGCTGGAGTCGGCGGCATAGCGGGAAAATTCTCATTTCCGTTTTGGCCGGATTTCAGTTCTCTATACTCAGTTGGACTCTGTTTTTAAATGCGTACCACAAGATACGCGGAGCGATGAAACGTGAAATATTTCTTTATGGGCATTTCGGTGATCGTTTTAGTCTGGGCCGGAACCTTTGCCCTGATGATCTAGTGAAGAACATGCAGTCAAAAAGACAGGAGCCATAGGCTCCTGTCTTTTTATGTCATGATGATGCGGGGTGTTCGGAGACGCTCTTTGTTGAGAGCAGGCCATCGGCCCGGAACATACTCTTGATGCCCCTCACCGCCTGACGAATACGGTCGCTATTTTCGATTAAAGCAAAGCGCACGTGGGTGTCACCGTAATCACCAAAGCCAATGCCCGGTGAAACACACACCTTCGCGTCCTGCAGCAGTTTTTTAGCAAACTCAAGCGATCCCATTGCCGCATACGGCTCCGGAATTTTCGCCCAGACGTACATGGACGCTTTCGGCATTTCCACCATCCAGCCCGCTTCATGTAACCCTTTTACCAGCACGTCGCGGCGGCGTTTATACTGGGCTGCAATGTCGTGAACGCATTGCTGATCGCCTTCAAGCGCCGCAATAGCGGCAACCTGTAGCGGCGTAAAGGTGCCGTAATCGTGATAGCTCTTGATTCGCGCCAGCGCACTCACCAGCGTTTTGTTACCTACCATAAAGCCAATACGCCAGCCCGCCATGTTGTAGCTTTTCGACAGAGTAAAGAATTCTACCGCCACGTCACGCGCCCCCGGCACCTGCATGATTGAAGGCGCTTTCCAGCCGTCATAGACGATATCCGCATACGCCAAATCATGTACCACCAGCACGTCATAACGCTTAGCCAGGGCCACAACCTTCTCAAAGAAATCGAGCTCCACGCACTGCGCCGTCGGGTTGGACGGGAAACCAAGGATCATCATCTTGGGTTTCGGATAGCTTTCGCGAATTGCGCGCTCCAGCTCGTTGAAGAAATCGACGCCTTCCACCAGCGGTACAGAACGTACCTGCGCCCCGGCTATCACCGCGCCGTAAATATGGATTGGGTAACTTGGATTGGGAACCAGTACCGTATCACCGTGATCCAGCGTGGCCAGCATCAGGTGCGCCAGCCCCTCTTTCGAGCCGATGGTCACAATGGCTTCACTTTCAGGATCGATATCAACCTGATAACGATCCTGATACCAGCGCGAGATCGCGCGGCGTAATCTGGGAATACCGCGCGAGGTTGAGTAGCCGTGCGTATCCGGACGCTGGGCAACCGTGCAGAGCTTCTCAACGATATGCGGTGGCGTTGGGCCGTCAGGGTTGCCCATGCTGAAATCAATGATGTCTTCGCCGCGCCGACGCGCAGCCATTTTCAGTTCAGCGGTGATATTGAAAACATAAGGGGGGAGACGATCGATACGCGTAAAACGGCGTTCAGGACTGAATTCAGCCATAGATTCCTCAGATTAACGTTAGCGCCCGGACCGTCCGAGCGACGCTGCCACTGATGTGACATGCTTAGAAAATAACCTGAAAAAAATCACGCTGTCGAGAGGGAAATGAAAAAAAAGAGAACCCCATGAAAACCGGAACACGGGTACGCCTTAAAGCGGAAGGAGGGGGACTCATATCGGCTTTCCGTTATCTATTGTTTAACACAATGATATCAAAACAGTTACCGGACGATGCGACAGCAGGAAAGAATCGGGAGGTATCAATCCTCATTCGATAATCCCCTTTCTAAAACAGGGTTTTTCCTCATTTGATAAACCTGACGGATAGCTGGTCAATATGCCCCAGGTTTTTTATCATGGTTCTTTCCCGTTTTCCCAGGTCTGCTCGTGCACGAAATATTCACTATGCTGCTGGCGGTTTTTGATCGCGCAGCATTAATGCTGATTTGCCTGTTCTTCCTTATTCGCATTCGCCTGTTTCGCGAGCTGTTGCATAAATCTGCTCACTCGCCGAAAGAACTGCTGGCCGTCACCGCTATCTTTTCGCTCTTTGCGCTGTTCAGCACCTGGTCCGGCGTGCCGGTAGAGGGCTCGCTGGTTAACGTGCGGATTATCGCCGTCATGTCTGGCGGAATTTTGTTTGGTCCGTGGGTAGGTGTCATCACCGGCGTGATTGCCGGAACCCATCGCTACCTGATTGATATCGGCGGCGTCACGGCGGTGCCGTGCTTTATCACCAGCATTATCGCCGGGGTACTATCCGGCTGGATCAGCCGTAAAATCCCGAAAAAGCAGCGCTGGCGCGCCGGGATCCTCGCAGGCATGGTGTGCGAAACGCTGACCATGATCCTGGTTGTCGTCTGGGCTCCCACGACCGCGCTGGGGCTGGATATCGTCTCGAAAATCGGTATCCCTATGATTCTGGGTAGCGTGTGCATCGGTTTTATCGTGCTGCTGGTGCAGAGTGTGGAAGGGGAAAAAGAGGCCAGTGCCGCTCGCCAGGCCAAGCTGGCGCTGGATATCGCCAACAAAACGCTGCCGCTTTTCCGCCACGTTAACGCGGAGTCGCTGCGTCAAGTCTGCGAGATTATTCGCCACGACATTCACGCGGATGCCGTCGCTATCACCAATATTGACCACGTGCTGGCTTACGTCGGCGTTGGCGAGCACAACTACCGCGACAATGATGACACGATAAGCCCGACCACCAGACAAGCGATTAACTACGGTAAAATCATTATTAAAAACAATGATGAAGCCCACCGAACGCCGGAGATCCACTCTATGCTGGTGATCCCGCTTTGGGAGAAAGGCGTGGTGACGGGCACGCTGAAAATTTATTACTGTCACGCGCATCAGATCACCTCAACGCTGCAGGAGATGGCGATAGGTCTGTCGCAGATCATCTCCACGCAGCTTGAGGTCTCCCGGGCGGAACAGTTACGCGAGATGGCAAATAAGGCAGAGCTGCGCGCGCTGCAGAGCAAAATCAATCCCCATTTCCTGTTTAACGCGTTAAACGCCATCTCCTCTTCGATTCGTTTGAATCCGGACACCGCGCGCCAGCTGATTTTCAACCTGTCGCGTTATCTGCGCTACAACATTGAGTTGAAGGATGACGAGCAGATCGACATCAAAAAAGAGCTGTATCAGATTAAAGACTACATCGCGATCGAGCAGGCGCGCTTTGGCGACAAACTGACGGTCATTTACGATATTGATGAAGAGGTCAACTGCGTGATCCCGAGCCTGCTGATCCAGCCGCTGGTCGAAAACGCCATTGTTCACGGTATTCAGCCCTGTAAAGGCAAAGGTGTGGTCACCATTAGCATCACCGAAAGCGGCAACCGGGTGCGTATCGCCGTGCGCGATACCGGCCACGGGATTGACCCAAAAGTCATCGAGCGTGTGGAGTCTAATGAGATGCCGGGGAATAAAATCGGGCTGCTGAATGTGCATCACAGGGTCAAGCTGCTCTACGGCGATGGGCTGCATATTCACCGTCTTGAACCCGGCACTGAAATCGCTTTTTACGTCCCGAATGAACACTCCCCTGTTCATGCGACGGCATCACTGTTACCTCAGGGTGAGTAATATGAAAGTCATTATCGTTGAAGATGAAATTCTGGCTCAACAGGAGCTCACCTGGCTCATCAAAACCCACAGTCAGATGGAGATTGTGGGTACCTTTGACGATGGGCTGGACGTGCTGAAATTTCTGCGGCATAACCGGGTCGACGCCATTTTTCTGGATATTAATATTCCTTCGCTGGACGGCGTCTTGCTGGCGCAAAACATCAATCAGTTTGCCCACAAGCCGTTTATTGTGTTCGTTACCGCCTGGAAAGAGCATGCCGTTGAGGCCTTCGAACTGGAGGCGTTTGACTATATTCTGAAACCTTACCAGGAGTCGCGGATTGTCAGCATGCTGCAAAAGCTGGAGGCCGCATGGCAGCAACAGAGCGCTCCGGTCACCGCCAGCCCGACGGTACGGGAAAACGACACCATTAATCTGGTCAAGGATGAACGCATCATCGTGACGCCAGTGAATGATATCTACTACGCCGAAGCGCATGAAAAGATGACGTTTGTCTATACGCGGCGGGAATCGTTTGTCATGGCGATGAACATTACCGAATTCTGCGGCAAGCTGCCGTCGGCCCACTTTTTCCGCTGCCACCGTTCGTTCTGCGTGAATTTAAATAAGATCCGCGAGATCGAGCCGTGGTTTAACAATACCTATATTTTGCGTCTCAAGGATCTGGATTTTCAGGTGCCGGTGAGCCGCAGCAAGGTGAAAGAGTTCCGTCAGTTGATGCACCTGTAAAACGCCCTCTCCCGGCGGAGAGGGCTCTGTGTCAGAGGATTTGCCCGAGAACCTGACGCAGATGGGCACCCGAACCCAGCAGGCCAGGGTTATCATGCACGATAAGATAAACAGGAATATCCTGCACGTAGCTTCTGAAGCGTCCTTTATCTTCAAACCCACCGCGGAAACCTGAAGCTTTAAAGAAGTCGAGGAAGCGCGGTACGATCCCGCCCGCAATATAGACCCCACCAAAGGTGCCAAGCGTCAGCGCCAGGTTGCCGCCGAAACGTCCCATGATCACGCAGAACAGCGACAGAGCACGGCGGCAGTCGATGCAGCTGTCCGCCAGCGCTCGTTCGGTGACGTCTTTCGGCTGCAGGTTTTCCGGCAGACGACCGTCCGATTTCACAATTGCGCGGTACAGGTTCACCAGCCCGGGTCCAGACAGGACGCGCTCGGCAGAGACGTGACCGATCTCAGCACGTAACTCTTCGAGAATAATGCCCTCTTCTTCGCTGTTTGGCGCAAAGTCTACATGACCGCCCTCACCCGGCAGGCTTACCCAGCGCCGATCAACATGCACCAGATGCGAAACGCCCAGGCCGGTACCGGCACCGTAAACCGCAATCGGCTTTCCCTCGACCGGTTCAGCGCCGCCGAACTGGATCAGATGCTCTGGCTTGAGCATCGGGATCGCCATAGACACGGCGGTGAAGTCATTGATGATTTCCAGATGCGCAAAACCGAGGTTCTTTTTCATCTCTGCAATAGAGAATGCCCAGGTATGGTTGGTCATGGCGACCCAGTCGCCAGTTATCGGGCAGGCAATGGCAATGCAGCCATCCTCGACGCTCACCTGATGTTCATCCAGATAGACGCGGACAACGGCCTCAAGGCTGGGATAATCCAGCCCCGAGTAGGTTTTCGCCCGGGAAATTTCACCGCTACTTACATCGCATAATGCGAGGCGCGCGTTCGTGCCGCCCACATCACCTACCAAAGCATACTTTGTCATTCTTCTACTGCTCCGCTAAAGTCAGAATAAATCTTTGGGACACTGTAAATTCAAGGCGTGATAACAACAACGACTGGAAGGTGAATGCCCATGGATTATCGATCTTCGTCACAGAATAACTTTACCGTTTCAGCACCTTTTGCACTATTGCCATAAAGCTGATTGTGCAGAGTAACGTTATACCGTTTTGTACAAGGAAATCATCATGCTCCACCCGCGAGCCAGAACCATGCTGTTGCTGGCAATTCCGGCGCTCATCATTGGCGTGGCGTCAAGCCTGGTACTCATTGTCGTGATGAAAGTCGCGTCGGTACTGCAAGCCCTGCTATGGACGGCGCTTCCGGCGAAACTGGGGATCACCGCTGATTCTTCAGCGTGGATCATTTTGATGCTGACGTTAACCGGTATTGCGGTAGGCCTGGTGATCCGATTCAGTCCCGGCCACGCCGGACCGGACCCGGCGCTGGAGCCGCTGATTGGCGCCCCGGTTCCGCCCTCTGCGCTGCCGGGGTTGATCATCGCGTTAATTGTGGGCCTGGCGGGCGGCGTCAGCCTCGGACCAGAGCATCCCATTATGGCGGTGAATATTGGTCTGGCGGTGTTCCTGGGCTCACGCATTTTACCGCGCGTGGGTGCGCTGGACTGGACGATCCTCGCCTCCGCAGGCACCATCGGGGCGCTTTTCGGCACGCCCGTCGCTGCCGCGCTGATTTTTTCACAGACGCTTACCAGCAACAATGATGTCCCGCTCTGGGACAAACTATTTGCTCCCCTGATGGCCGCGGCGGCGGGCGCGCTAACAACCAGTCTGTTTTTCCATCCCCACTTCTCCCTCTCTCTGCCCCACTACGGAGAGATGCGAATAGCGGATATTTTCAGCGGTGCCATCGTCGTTGCAATTGCCATCGCGCTGGGGATGGTCGCGGTATGGTGTCTGCCGCGCCTGCACCGGCTGGTGCATAAACTCAAGCATCCGGTGTTGATTCTGGGCACAGGGGGATTGATCCTCGGTATTTTAGGCACCATCGGCGGGACGGTGACGCTGTTTAAAGGCCTGGACGAGATGCAGCAGCTGGCATTCAGTCAGGTATTTAGCGTTTCCGACTATCTGCTGTTTGCCGTCATCAAACTGGCGGCGCTGGTCGTCGCGGCTGCGTGCGGTTTCCGCGGTGGACGCATTTTCCCGGCGGTGTTTGTCGGCGTGGCGCTGGGGCTGATGTTGCACGAACATGTGGATGCGGTTCCGGCGGCAATTACCGTCTCCTGCTCGATTCTGGGTCTGGTTCTGGTGGTGACGCGTGACGCATGGCTGAGCCTGTTTATGGCGGCGGTTGTGGTGCCGGATTCGACGCTGTTCCCGCTGCTCTGCATCGTGATGTTGCCCGCCTGGCTCCTGCTGGCGGGCAAACCGATGATGATGGCCTGGCGAAACGATAAGTAATCAGGCGCTGTTGCGCGCTTCCAGCGCTTTGGTGAGCGCGCTCAGCAGCGGCGGTATGTCGGATTTCGGCAGCATGACCTCGATCAGCGAAAGCCGCTCGTGGTGCGCCACTTTTTCCAGCACATCCACCAGCTCGCCCGCCTCACTCACCTGCCAGCACTCGGCCTGAGGCGCGAGACTCAGCGCCTGTGGAAGGTGCGTCCAGTTCCAGAGCGCAATATCATTATACCGTTGCTCTGGTCCATGGATGGCCCTTTCGACCGTGTACCCTTCGTTGTTTAGCACCAGAATGATCGGACGTTGTTTATCACGCAACATCGACCCGAGCTCCTGAATAGTCAGCTGCGCCGCGCCATCCCCCGTCAGCACTATCACACGCCGGTTCGGGCAAGCCGTTTGTGCGCCAAACGCTGCGGCCAGCGTGTAGCCGATCGACCCCCACAGCGGCTGGACGATAAAATTCACGTCAGCCGGAAGGCGCAGGTCAATGGCGCCGAAGGCCGACGTTCCCTGATCGGCAAGGATGATGTCTCCTGGGCGAATAAACGTTTGCAACGTTTTCCAGAAATTCTCCTGGGTCAGCGCGCCCTCCGGCTGAGGGAAGCTCATTGCGCGATGGGAAGCTGGCGCAGGTTTATCATGCACATGCTGTTTACACAGTTCCACCAGCGTTTCGATTGCCTGAAGCATCGGGATGCCGGTAAACCAGACGTCACCGACGCGGGCAGCGTGAGGCTGAACTTCTATCGTTTGGGCCGGGGTTAGCTGATGGGTGAAACCGGCGGTGAGGGTATCGGTAAAACGGGTGCCGATGCACAGTACCGTATCCGCCCCTTCAATCGCCTCTTTTACCGGGCCGGCGCTTGCCGAGCCGCTGTATGTGCCGTAAAAACCGGCATGACGTTCGTCGAATATCCCTTTACCCATTAGCATCGTGGCGTGCGCCATCGGCACGTCCTTCACCCACTTCTGTAGCGCATGCTTGTGTCCATGGCGCAGAACAAGGAAATCAGCTAACAGCGCGGTGCGCTTGCTGGTTGCCAGTTTATTTTCCGCAGCATCCCGAAACGCTTTCAGGCAGGCACTGTCGGCATGGGCATGGTGAAGTGTGAGAGCGTTTACAGGAGGCGTGGCGGCTTTTTTTGCCACGTCGGCAGGTAACATCAAATAGCCGGGGCGACGCTCCCGGAGCATGGTGGTCAGAACCCGGTCGATTTCATAGCAGGCGTTTTGTTCGGTCAGGATCGCCTGAGCGACGGTAATCGGCTCGCTCATATGATAAAAATGGCGGAACTCCCCATCACCCAGCGTATGGTGCAGCAGTTCCCCTCGTTGCTGTGACGCCGTCCCCGGCGCCCCGACAATATGCAATACCGGAACGTGCTCGGCATAGCTTCCCGCGATGCCATTCATGGCACTTAACTCGCCGACACCGAATGTTGTGAGCAGCGCGGCGAAGCCCTTGCAGCGGGCATATCCATCAGCGGCATACGACGCGTTTAATTCGTTGGCACAGCCCACCCAACAGATGTCGGGGCTGTCTATTACATGGTCGAGAAACTGCAGGTTATAGTCGCCCGGCACGCCAAACAGATGATCGGCTCCACAATCAGTAAGACGGTCCAGCAGGTAATCGGCGACGCAGTATGGGGTACGCATGAACAGGTATCCTTCTAATGTTGACCTCACTTTGAGTATTAGAGAAGCGTGATGGCTGTCCAGAATCAGCGGTAAGAAGGGTATGGAAAGAATGCTTTACAAAAAAGGCTGCGCTATGCTGCTTTTTTTCACGTTAATGTAAACGCATACACTGATTTTTCTCATCTGCGCACGAGGTCATAAAATGGGTTATCAGCCGGATAAAAATCGTTACCAGACAATGCAGTATCGTCGCTGCGGTCAAAGCGGGCTCAGGTTGCCCGTCATATCGCTGGGTCTGTGGCATAACTTTGGGGACGCCACGCGTCTCGAAAACAGCCGTCAACTTTTACAGCACGCCTTCGACCTGGGTATTACGCATTTCGACCTTGCCAATAACTATGGTCCTCCACCGGGGTCGGCCGAGCGTAATTTTGGGCGTATTTTGCAGGAGGATTTTCTGCCCTGGCGCGACGAGCTGATTATCTCGACGAAAGCGGGATATACCATGTGGGAGGGCCCCTACGGCGACTGGGGATCGCGCAAATATCTGCTGGCAAGCCTGGATCAAAGCCTGAAACGCATGGGGCTGGAGTATGTCGATATCTTCTATCATCACCGTCCTGACCCGGAAACCCCGCTGACTGAAACCATGAAAGCGCTTGACCATCTGGTGCGCCAGGGAAAAGCGCTGTATGTCGGGTTATCCAACTATCCTGCAGAGCTGGCGCGAAAAGCGATTGATATCCTGAATGACCTTGGCACGCCCTGCCTGATCCACCAGCCGAAATACTCCATGTTTGAACGAGGACCGGAAGGGGGTTTACTGGCCGTGCTGCAGGAAAAAGGCGTCGGCTGTATTCCCTTCTCGCCGCTGGCGGGAGGACAGCTCACCAACCGATATCTGAACGGTATTCCCGCAGACTCCCGTGCGGCAAGTGGCAGTCAGTTCCTCAACCCGGATCAGATCACCGAAGAGAAGCTGGAAAAAGTGCGTAAGCTCAATGCCCTGGCGGAAGGCCGCGGCCAGAAGCTATCGCAGATGGCGCTGGCCTGGGTGTTGCGCCATGACGACGTGACGTCGGTGCTGATTGGGGCAAGTCAAGCGGCTCAAATTGATGACGCCGTTGGCATGCTGGAAAACCGCCATTTCTCCGCGGAAGAGCTGAACCTTATTGAAGAAATTCTGACCAGCTCAAAATAAAACCACTTTTAGCAAAAAGTGCTCTGAACCTGGAATTCGGAGTTGAGGCGATGAAACGAGGCTTTACCAACTCGTAATATTGCGTTAACAGGCCCCACAAAGGCCCCGATCGTGAAGGAGAAAGAGTATGTTCAGGTCACTGATTCTTGCAGCGGTATTACTGGCTTCCGCCCCGCTCATCGCCACTGCTGGCGAAATCACCCTGTTGCCATCAGTAAAATTACAAATTGGCGATCGTGACGACTACGGCAGATACTGGGACGGTGGCTACTGGCGCGACCGTGACTACTGGAACCGTCATTATGAATGGCGCGGTGACCGCTGGCGCAGGCACGATAATGGCCTGCATCGCGGCTGGTACAAAAACAATGCCTATGAACGCGGCTACCGCGAAGGCTGGAACGATCGTGACGACCGCCGCGGTGGCTGGGGTCACGGCCCAAAAGGACACGGTGGTCACGGCCACGGTCGTCATTAATGTAAAATGTAAAAAAGGAGCCTTTCGGCTCCTTTCTCTTTTATAACCCCAGCGCTGTGCCAATCAACAGCCATAAATTTAGCGCCACAACCACTACTACAATTGCCCATCCTGTCCGTTTCACCAGCGTCGAGTTAACCAGATCGCCCATCAGGGCTGGATTGCTGGTAAAAATCAGCAGAGGAACCAGCGCCAGTGCGATACCAAAACTCAGCAGCACCTGACTCATCACCAGAATTCGCGTGGGATCAAGCCCCATCAGAATCACAACAAACGACGGCAGCATGGTGACGGAACGACGAACCCACAGGGGAATATGGAAGCGCACAAATCCCTGCATCACCACTTGCCCTGCCAGCGTGCCCACCACCGTGGAAGAGAGACCGGCAGCCACCAGGCTCAAACCAAAAATCGTGGCAGCAGCATGGCTCAGTAACGGCTCCAGCGTGAGATACGCCTGGTCGAGATCGGCAATACCGGTATGACCGTTAAAGTGAAAAGCGGCAGCTGCGGTGGCCATCATCGCCAGGTTCACAAAACCCGCGATGGTCATGGCAATCGCCACATCCCATTTGGTTGCCGAATAACGTTCTTTACGCGTCCCACCGTGAAGATGCTGGGTCAGCGAAGAGTGCAGATAAATGACGTGTGGCATAATGGTCGCCCCAAGTACCCCGGCAGCCAGGAAGACGGCTTCCGACGTTGGCAGGCTGGGGATCACCATGCCTTTACCAAGCTGTACCAGGTTTGGCTGGGAGAATATCAGCTCGACAATATAGGCCGCCGCGACAAACAGCAGCAGACCACCAATCACCTTTTCAAGCGGCTTTTGCCCCCGACGCTGTAACATCAGGATCAGGAAAGTGGCAATCCCGGTCAGGACCGCCCCTTGCAATAGCGATACGCCCAGAATCAGCTTAAAGCCGATCGCCGCACCGATAAATTCAGCGAGATCGGTTGCCATGGCGATGATTTCAGCCTGCACCCAGTAGAGCCAGACGGCCGGACGTGGGTAGTGGTCGCGGATTTGTTCTGCCAGGTTTTTGCCCGTAGCAATCCCCAGTTTTGCTGAGAGCATTTGAATCAGCATCGCCATCAGGTTCGCCCAGACGACCACCCACAGCAACTTATAGCCGAAGCTGGCCCCGGCCTGAATATTGGTCGCAAAATTACCCGGATCGATATAGCCAATGGCAGCAATGAACGCAGGTCCCATTAATGCGAACCGCAGCTTGCGCGCCGCTCTGCCACTGCTACCCTCTACGCGACTGTTAGTCATTATCTGCCTCTGGAAATATAGCCTTTGCTATGTTTAATGCTATCAAAATGAGAATGATTATCAAGATCATTTAAGTGGTTAAACATGATTTCTCTGATAGCTAAGAACGATAGATGGGCAGGTGGTGCGACATCACAGAATGTGAAAATGCGCAGTCATTTGTGAAGCGTAGCACACAAACTTAACTTTTCACTCATTTACCTAACATAACGAAAATGTATTGTGGATCACTATTTTTGAGACTCGTCACAGGATGTAACTATAGTGTGTCCTTGATCTCGTTTTCTTTTCGCTTGTTGCATAGAATGTGCACGAAAATTAAACCTGCCTCATATTTGGAGCAAATATGGACCGCGTCCTTCATTTTGTCCTGGCACTTGTTGTCGTTACTGCACTCGCATTGCTGGTCAGCACAGACCGCAAAAAAATTCGTATTCGTTATGTTGTCCAACTGCTGGTCATTGAAGTTTTACTTGCGTGGTTCTTCCTGAACTCCAACGTAGGTCTCGGCTTCGTAAAAGGCTTCTCCGAAATGTTCGAAAAACTGCTCGGATTCGCCAACGAAGGGACCAACTTTGTCTTCGGTAAAATGAACGACGAAGGTCTGGCATTCTTCTTCCTGAAGGTGCTGTGCCCAATCGTCTTTATCTCCGCGCTCATCGGTATTCTGCAGCACATCCGTGTTCTGCCGTTCGTGATTCGTGGAATTGGTTTCCTTTTATCCAAAGTCAACGGCATGGGCAAGCTGGAGTCTTTCAACGCCGTCAGTTCCCTGATCCTCGGTCAGTCTGAGAACTTCATCGCGTATAAAGATATTCTCGGCAAAATGTCGCGTAACCGCATGTACACCATGGCGGCAACCGCAATGTCTACCGTTTCCATGTCTATCGTGGGCGCGTATATGACCATGCTGGAGCCAAAATATGTTGTCGCTGCGCTGGTTCTGAACATGTTCAGCACCTTTATCGTGCTGTCGCTGATCAACCCATACCGCGTTGACGCCAGCGAAGAGAATATCCAGATGTCCAACCTGCACGAAGGCCAGAGCTTCTTCGAAATGCTGGGCGAGTATATTCTGGCCGGTTTCAAAGTGGCGGTTATCGTTGCCGCCATGCTGATCGGCTTCATTGCGCTGATCTCTGCGCTGAACGCCCTGTTCGCCGCGGTGCTGGGTATCTCCTTCCAGGGTATTCTGGGCTACATCTTCTATCCTGTTGCCTGGGTGATGGGTGTTCCGGCTCACGAAGCGCTGCAGGTGGGCAGTATCATGGCAACCAAACTGGTTTCTAACGAATTCGTTGCGATGATGGATCTGCAGAAAATTGCCAGCACGCTTTCTCCGCGCGCGGAAGGCATCCTGTCCGTGTTCCTGGTCTCCTTCGCGAACTTCTCGTCCATCGGTATTATCGCCGGGGCGATTAAAGGCCTGAACGAAGAACAGGGTAACGTGGTTTCACGCTTTGGCCTGAAACTGGTGTACGGCTCCACTCTGGTGAGCGTTCTGTCCGCGTCCATCGCAGCGCTGGTCCTGTAACGTTTACTGCAAAACAAAAAACCGGGAGCTTGCTCCCGGTTTTTTTATGCCCGTATTTCTTCCAGCGGTTTGGGTTTACCTATCAGGTAGCCCTGCAGGTAATCCACGCCGAAGCGAAGCAACATCTCCCGCTGTGCGGGTGTTTCGACATACTCCGCCACCACACATAGCGATTTCGTCTTCGCCAGATTACACATCGACTGGACGATCATCGCATCCATGTCATCAGTACAAATGTCTTTAACAAAGCAGCCGTCAATTTTGATGATATCCGCCTGCAGACGTCTGAGACGCTCGTAGTTGGCGTACCCCGTACCAAAATCATCAATAGCAATCCGGAATCCACAATCCCGCAGTTGCTGAATATTATTGATGCTGCAACCTGAATTGGAGAAAGCCTGCTCTTCGGTGATCTCAATGACCACGGTTTGAGGGGCAACGCCGTATCGTTCAAACAGCGCACAAATCTCGGTCGCCACCTCTTTTTGCATCAGCGTGAGCGGCATCAGATTGACGGAGAAACGGGCCCCAGGCTGCGTCGCAGGATGATCTCGCAGCCACAGCAGTAATTTTTCCATAACGCACATATCAAACCGGTGGCTAAGGTTGAACTGGGCAATCAGCGGAATAAAGCGATCAGGGGTGATGATTTCGCCCTCGCTCTCCATACGCGTCAGAATTTCGTAGTAACCGCTACCGTCTGCCTTCTGGATCGGTTGCGCGTATAAATGGAACTGACCCGCCTCCAGGGCATGCTTAATCCGCGCTAACATCAGGACGCGCTCTGTTGTTTGTCCTGATGCAGCCTCCAGGCTATTCGTCAGCGCAAGTACGTTCTGTCCTGCACAAGATTGCTCAGCCAGCCAGCTTAGTTGCCCCAGCGTGTGATGCAATTTTTCACCGTTTTCGACCATCCCCCAGGAGGCACCAAACTCAATATCCAGCCCGGTGTTGTTCCAGAAAATTTTCCGGCTGTTCAACCGATCAACCATATGCTGGAGACGCTCAGCAATTTCCGGCCCCAGCAAGACCACCACCAGCTCGCTTCCGGGCAACTGGAAGAGCATCTCGTCCTTTTGCAGAAGGGGCTGCAGCGACGAGGCGATCGTGCGTTTGCAGTGGACCCGCATCAGGATCCCGTAATGGCGGCTTAAAAATTCCAGGTTATCCATGCGCAGAATGCACACTTTGGCATCCTGGTGAATCTCAAGATACTCCTCCAGCGCACGGATATTGGGCAAACCGGTCAGCGGATCGGTCAGCGCTCTGCCTTGCCATCCCCGCTTCAGCCACTCGCTACGCTGGTAAATCCGCGACATGTAAAGCAAGCAGATGGCAAACGAGATCAGCACGGACAGGATAAAGGAAAGTGAATGGCCCGACTCCACACCATTCAGGAAGTTATAGTTGTAGGTCAACAGCAGAAGCGCTGAAGCAGCCCAAAGCAGAGAGATAAGTGCATAGGTCAGGCGGCTTATCGCTAAGGTAAAGAGAATAAAAATCAGCGGCATTAAATAGCCCGCTATAACAGGGGATTCAAAAGGGCCACATAAAACAGCGAGAATGAAGCCTAGAAGCATGAGCCAGACAAATATAAACAATGAATTCTTATGGAAAAAAATGGGCTTCACGCTTCGTCGCCAGAAGGTAATGGCATAACGAGGATTAATTATCATTCTTAACGGGTAATAGAACATCATGGTAAAAATCAGCGCCGCGCCTATCAGACTTTGAATATCCACGACGTTATAAATTACCGTCCCTTCACCGAAGAAGGTGGAGATAGTTACCGGGAAATCAAACAAATAGCCCGCTAAATACATCGACATTTTAATGCCGAGTGGCACAATAAAACCGAGCCAGAATATCCGTAATCCAATGTGCTTGTTAGGAATGCAGTAGCGCCAGCGCCTGCCCAGCATGATGCGCAACAGGCCGCACGCCGCGAACAACGCAAAGGTCTGACAAAACAGCAATACTGAATATTGTAGCGGTGCTAAATTAATATAGAATAAATTAGTGACAGTAAAACCTAACAGAATGGGAAGAAT
>OKPH01000070.1_pt1 | contig 50754 bp, 38 predicted proteins | sample 1613951 | NCBI WGS metagenome assembly OKPH01 (sample SAMN04436894, study PRJEB24849) | human gut metagenome | biome: human gut; feature: NICU; material: stool | host: Homo sapiens | place: USA: Saint Louis, MO | collected 2012-06-12
ATTGCGCCTGCTGGCCTGCTGCCTGGCGCGTCGCGAGGACCGCTCGGCGGCGCTGATCGCGGTGGCCGGGCGCTCGCAGCGCTTCCTGCCGGGCGCCGAAGTGCGCCCCGGCACCGTGCTGCTGGCGGTTCATCGCGACCATGTGGTGCTGCGCGACCAGGGTTATGAAGAACGTCTGTATTTCCCCAAAGCCGAAGGGGCAGAAACCACCCATGCCACGTTGTAGTACCCGTTCCGCCCAGCGCCTGTCTCCGCTGTTCCTGGTCCTGTCGCTGGCCGTCCTCGGCCTGGCGCCGCCGGTCCATCCGGCACCTGCCGAGACTGCCGCCGCGCAAGAGGAAGAGCAGTGGACGATCAACATGAAGGATGCCGAGATCGGCGACTTCATCGAGCAGGTATCGAGCATCAGCGGCCAGACCTTCGTCGTCGATCCGCGGGTGAAGGGGCGGGTCACGGTGGTATCCCAGGCGCGGCTCAGCCTGGCGGAGGTCTACCAGCTGTTCCTTTCGGTGCTCGCCACCCATGGCTACGCGGTGCTGCCGCAGGGCGACCAGGCGCGTATCGTGCCGAACATGGAGGCACGCCAGGACGCCGCGCAGAAGACCGTCCGCGATGGGCCGGGCAGCCTGGAGACGCGGGTGGTCCAGGCGCAGCAGACCTCGGTGGCGGAACTGATCCCGATGATCCGGCCGCTGGTCCCGGCCCATGGCCATCTGGCCGCCGTACCGTCGGCCAACGCGCTGATCGTCAGCGACCGCCGCTCCAACATCGAGCGCATCGAGGCGATCGTGCGCAGCCTCGACCGGGCCGGCGAACATGACTACAGCATCTACGACATGCGCCATGCCTGGGTCGCGGAAATCGCCGAGGTGCTCGATCGCAGCGTCACCCCGGCCGCCGGGAAGAGCGCCGCCACCGTCCAGGTCCTTGCCGACAGCCGCAGCAACCGCCTGGTCCTGCTCGGTCCGCCGCAGGCGCGAGCGCGCTTGCTGCGGCTGGCGCAGTCGCTCGACGTCCCCTCGTCGCGGTCGGCGAACAGCCGGGTGATCCGCCTGCGCCATGGCGACGCCAAGACCCTTGCCGCCACCCTCGGGGAGATCGGCGAATCGCTGCACGGCGAGCGGGGCCAGGATGGCCGGGGAAGCGGCAAGCGCGGCCTGCTGGTGCGCGCCGACGAATCGCTGAATGCCCTGGTGATCCTCGCCGACCCGGAGGATGTCGGCCTGCTCGAGGACATCGTCCGCCAGCTCGACGTGCCGCGCGCGCAACTGCTGGTGGAGGCGGCGATCGTCGAGCTGTCCGGCGAGATCGGCGACGCCCTCGGGGTGCAATGGGCGCTGCGTAGCGGGCATGTCGCCGGCGGCGCTGGCTTCGCCGACAGCGGGTTGTCCATCGGCACCCTGCTGGGCGCGTTGCAGGCCGGCAAGCCGCCGGCAGAGCTGCCCGACGGTGCGATAGTCGGCCTCGGCAGTCGCGATTTCGGCGCACTGGTCACCGCGCTGAGCCGCAATAGCCGCAGCAACCTGCTGTCGACGCCGAGCCTGCTGACCCTGGACAACCAGAAGGCGGAAATCCTGGTCGGCCAGAACGTGCCGTTCCAGACCGGCAGCTACACCACCAGCGCCAGCGGTTCGAGCAATCCGTTCACCACTGTCGAGCGCAAGGATATCGGGGTGACCCTCAAGGTCACGCCGCACATCGGCGAGGACCGCATGCTGCGCCTGGAGATCGAGCAGGAAATATCCTCCATCGCGCCAACCGCCACCCTGGCGGCGAAGGCGGTGGACCTGGTGACCAACAAGCGCTCGATCAAGAGCACCGTACTGGCTGACGACGGCCAGGTCATCGTCCTCGGTGGATTGATCCAGGACGACCTGCAGCGCAGCGATTCGCGGGTACCGCTGCTGGGCGACATCCCCGGCGTCGGCCGGCTGTTCCGCTCGTCCCGCGAGACCCGGGTGAAGCGCAACCTGATGGTCTTCCTGCGCCCGAGCATCGTCCGCGATGCCGCCGGCCTGGAGCGCATCAGCCATGGCCGTTACCGTTCCATCCAGTTGCTGCGCGGTGCCGCCGGCGAACCGGCGCGCCCGCTGTTCGAGGATGCCGGCGCCATCGACCTGCGTCCCGCCGCCCAGGTCGCACCGGCACCTATTGGCTCGCCGCGCAGCTATCCGGCTCCAGCCCCGGTGCTGATGGAGAAGCCGCGCCTGGCGGACCCGGCGTCCCTGGGCGACGGTCGCGGCGGCGAGGTGCTGGAGGTTCGCCAGGGCACGCACGCGCCGCAGCCGCCGTCACCCCAGCGCTACGCCGTGCGATTGGTCGAGGGCAGCAGCGAAGCCTTCATGCGCGCGCTGATCGAGCGGCATCCGGGCCTGTCGTTGCGTTTGCGCCGCGAACTGCGCGATGGCCAGGAGCTGTTCGCGGTGGAGCGGGGCGACTACCTCGACCCGGAGCAGGCACGCCGGGCCCTGGCGGAACTGCCCGAAAGCCTGCCGCGAGGGAAGGCGCGGGTGATTGCGCATACGCCGGGAAGCGCCCTGTGACGGACTTCGAATCCTCGCGTCGCGCTCCGTCCACCGGATTGTCCGGCGCGCTGCGGCGGCCGCGCTCCAGCGCAGCGCCACTGCCAGATCTGGCAGTTGTCGCTGGCGGGGACGGAGGCTTTAGTAGCCGCACTTTTTTCCAGGGCCGGGCAGTGGGACCGCAATGCATGGACGACATCGAGACCAGAGTGAGGAAACTGGTAGCCGCCCGGTTCGGCGTGGAGGAATGCGACATCCGGCTGGACAGCGACTTCCGTAACGACTTCGGTGCCGAGTCGCTCGAGGTAGTCGAACTGGTCATGGCCCTGGAAGCGGAGTTCGGCGTCGAGATCGCCGATGACGATGCGGAACGGATCGAGACCGTGCGCCAGGCCATCGACTATCTCGAGGAAGCCGTGCCGACCTGACTCCCCCTGGACCACCGGCCGATGCCGTGGTCATTCCCTGCGAAACGCTGTGCGCCACCTCCCGCCCGTGCCGGCGGCAAGGTGCGCGACGTCCCGCGCTTCGATTACGCCGGATCGTCCAGCCCGCCCCGGGCCGATCCGGCTTTTTTTTGCCCGCCGCCGCGATTGCGAGGCGGCCGCCGTCGGTTGGATTTCCTGAATCTTCCCGCGCCTCGCCGGTCGACCGAACAAGGGCAGCGTGCCATTCCCGGCGCGTGCCCGCCATTCGTAACGGAGGTCGTCATGGCTACACGACGGAAAACAACACCCCAGGAAATCGATGATATCCAGGACCGCATGGGTTCGATGCGCGAGCTCGATTTCGACGAGCGCCGCCAGGCGCGTAAGGCGCGGATCGGCGACGAGCGGCCCGAGGCCGAGGTGGAGGCCGAATTTTCCTCGCGGCGGGTACGCGAGGCGGGCCACGCTGGCGGGCAGCCGGACGAGGACGATGGTTACCAGGATAACGTCGGCATGGACGATCTGGCGCCGGAAACCCTGATCGACGAAAGCGGCGCCCGCTCGCCGGCCGAGCGCGGCGGCGAATCGCCCGCGGACAAGCGCCTGAGGGTCGTGCATGGCAACGAGATCGGAGCCGGCCACGGCCTCGACGAGGCCGAGCTGGCGCGTCGTGATCCGCTCGACGGTTCCTCCGACGAGGAACGCTGAGCGCGCAGACTGTATCGAAGTATTTCCGACGCCTGGCGTTCTGTGATCGATTCGGCTCGGTTGGAGTGCGCTGCCGCACGCTTTACAGCCGGACGGAGCGGGGCACCGGATCTACTGCAAAAGCTGATAGTTGTCTTCCCGGGTGACGGCGTTGCACGGTCCTGCGGCGTGCAACCCGGCCTGGGCGAAATACCGGCGGAGCGGACCAGGCTATCCCGTCGGAGGCGATGTCGCCGGGCTGCTGGCTTTCAAGGTTTCCCTTCGATGACCAGGAGCTACCCATGCAGCACAAAAGATCCCGCGCGATGGCGAGTCCGCGCTCGCCGTTCCTCTTCGTCTTGCTGGCGCTCGCCGTGGGCGGTACGGCCAATGCCCATGACGATGGCCTGCCGGCCTTCCGCTATTCGGCGGAGTTACTCGGCCAGTTGCAACTGCCCAGCGTGGCCCTGCCGCTGAATGACGACCTGTTCCTCTACGGTCGCGACGCCGAGGCGTTCGACCTCGAGGCCTACCTGGCGGTGAATGCGCCGGCGCTGCGCGACAAGAGCGAATACCTGGAGCACTGGAGCGGCTACTACAGCATCAACCCGAAAGTGTTGCTGACCCTGATGGTCATGCAATCCGGGCCGTTGGGGGCGCCGGACGAGCGCGCCTTGGCGGCGCCGCTGGGACGGCTGTCGGCGAAACGCGGCTTCGATGCCCAGGTCCGCGACGTGTTGCAGCAGTTGTCGCGGCGCTACTACGGTTTCGAGGAATACCAGTTGCGCCAGGCGGCTGCGCGCAAGGCCGTCGGCGAGGACGGCCTGAACGCGGCATCGGCCGCGCTGCTCGGTCTGTTGCGAGAGGGGGCGAAGGCCTCCGCCGTGCAAGGCGGCAATCCGCTCGGCGCCTACGCGCAGACCTTCCAGCGCCTGTTCGGCACCCCGGCCGCGGAACTCCTGCAGCCGCGCAACCGCGTGGCCCGGCAACTCCAGGCGAAGGCCGCGCTGGCGCCGCCATCCAACCTGATGCAATTGCCCTGGCGCCAGGGCTATTCCTGGCAGCCCAACGGAGCGCATTCGAACACCGGCTCGGGCTATCCGTACTCGTCCTTCGATGCGTCCTACGACTGGCCGCGCTGGGGCAGTGCGACCTACAGCGTGGTCGCCGCCCACGCCGGTACGGTACGGGTGCTGTCGCGCTGCCAGGTACGGGTGACCCACCCCAGCGGCTGGGCGACCAACTACTACCATATGGACCAGATCCAGGTGAGCAACGGCCAGCAGGTCAGCGCCGACACCAAGCTCGGCGTCTATGCCGGCAACATCAACACCGCGCTCTGCGAGGGTGGCAGCTCCACCGGACCGCACCTGCATTTCTCGCTGCTCTACAACGGCGCCTTCGTTTCCCTGCAGGGCGCCAGCTTCGGTCCGTACCGGATCAACGTCGGCACCAGCAACTACGACAACGACTGTCGCCGCTACTATTTCTACAACCAGAGCGCCGGCACCACCCATTGCGCTTTCCGTCCTTTGTACAACCCCGGCCTGGCGCTCTGAGTCGGCGCGGGGCCCGGCTCCAGCCGGGCTCCGCCGCGAGCGAAACGGCGCTGAACAGCTGGCGCGTCGCTGCCGCCGCGCCCGGCGCCAGGCTGACCGCGTGGGCCGGCATGCTCAGCCGCGCCGGGGCAGCAGGGCGTAGGCGTCGCGAACCACATCCTTGCCGTAGTGGCGTTCCAGGCGGCGGACGACGAAGTGACCGCGCGCCATGGCCTGGAAATGGTTCATGAACACCGTGTTGATCGCCGCGCCGCCGAGGGCACCGACGATGGGCACGATCTGCGCCGCAAGCTTTTCCGAATACTGCACGCCCAGGCGCTCGGCGACCTTGCGCACCAGGGCCAGGAGCATCGGCGCGGCCTTCTTGCTGCCGGCGTCCTTGCCGAGGAAGTCGGCGGCCGCCTTGACCTGCTGGGCCAGCGCCGTACGCACCGCGTAGTAGCCGGACTCCGACGCGTCGTCCGAGGCGGATTTGCCGCCGAGGGCGAAGACTTCGATACAGGCCATCAGGGTGTCCATGTCCCTGATCGACTCGCCCTCGCTGCGCGCGATGTCGGCGATGGAACGGAAGATGATGCCGGTGGTGACCGGCACCTCGACCAGCATCGCCAGCGGCCCGAAGAAGCCGCCGACGCCACCGGAAACGGCGGCGCCGAGGGTATGCAGGCGGTTCGCCGGTTGACCGCTGGCGTTTTCCTGGAGAGTGGCGGTGGCCGAGCGGGCGACTTTCAGCAGCGCTCCCTCGATCACCGAACCGAGCTTCTCGTTGACCTTCCGCGGCAGCTTCTTCAGGCCGTATTCGATCGGCGTGCCCAGCAGGCTGGTGAGTTGCGCGGTGAGTCCAGGGTTCTCCAGCAGGTTCTTGGCGGCCTGGAGTTGCTTGAGATCGGCGGGGGAAAGGCTCATGGAAGGTCCGGCTGACGGTGGTCGGTCAACCTAACCACTGTCCGCCGGCGTTGTCCACGCTCAATAGTCGCCGCGCTTGCGGAAGGCCCAGCGGCCGGCGAGGAAGGTGAAGCTGGCGACCAGCACGAGCATGATCCAGAAGCCTTCAGGATCGTCGGCGAAGGGAATCCCGCCGACGTTCATGCCGAAGAAGCCGGCGACGATGTTGATCGGCAGGGCCAGCACCGTGACCATGGTCAGGGTGAAGAGGATGCGGTTGTTCTGTTCGTTGAGCTTGGCCGCGATCTCTTCCTGCAGCAGCTTGATCCGTTCGCCCAGGGCGGTCAGGTCGCTGATCACCAGGGAGAACTCCTCGGTGGCTTCGCGCAACTCACGCAGGTCGGCATCCTGTAGCCATTCCGGCGGTCGGTTGAGCAGGCGCAGCAGCGAACCGGGCTCCAGCGCCAGCAGGCGTTGCAGGCGTACCAGCACGCGCCGCATGGCGCCGAGGTCGGCGCGGTTGGCGGAGAGGCGCAGGGCCAGTAGCTGGTCCTCGATGCGGTCCACTGCGACGCTGGTTTCGCGGACGATCTGGGTCAGCACGTCGCCCTGGTCGCGCAACAGGTGGATCAGCAACTGCAGGGGCGAACGGAAAGGTTCGCCGTGCTTCACCGAAGAGCGCAGCTTGTCCACCGAGCGCAGCGGTTGCGCTCGTGCACTGACCAGCAGCCGGCCACGGGCGCAGACCCACAGGGTGGCGACGTCCGAAGAGACCAGGCCGAAGTTGAAGACCACGTCGTTGACCACTGCCAGCAGCGCCGAGTCGACGTGTTCGATGCGCGTCGAGCGCGACCCCTCGCGCAGGCTTTCGAAGAAATAATCCGGCAGTTCCAGATGCTTCTTCATCCAGCGCTCGCAGGCGGCATGGGCGAGGTTCAGGTGCAGCCAGAGGAACTCGTCCGGCGCCTCCTCGCGAGCCTGCCGCAGGCAGGCGAGGGCGGTAACCGAGTCGATTTCCCGCCCCGCTTCGCCGGGGCGGAAACGGAAACCGTAGATCAGGCCGAACAGGTCGGCGTCCTGGGGCGGGGAGATACCGTGATGCATGGTCGCTCGCGGGAGAGGATCGGTTGGATAACTTGGCATCGTGACGATGACGCTTTGATTGCAGGACGATGAAGGCCGCTTCGCGGGATGCCCGGCGATGCTTTCCGTTGGAACTGTCGGGGTCGTCTTGCCGTCGCCTCGCGCCGACGAACTACGAGGTGCCGGGAAGTGCTATTTCATTTCTCCCGGTTTTTTATGAAATACGCATCGTAGAGTTCTGATATTTGCCCGCTGGGTTATTTAGTCGATTTGCCGTGCCAGGTGATGGGGGTTGTTTATAAAGTATTATAACTTTTTGATTATATATTGTTTATCAATTAGATAGGCGTGTGATGGCTAAATGGCTGCATGTTTTCCAGGGGTTATCTAAATTGAATTTTTCATGGGGGTTTTCTTAGTCGTTATATATAAAGTCAGACTCGCCTTTTATTTAAAAGCTGCTATTTCTGGATTACATGGTGCGGCCGTTCGGTCGCTGCTTGACAAGAGGAATGTCGGAAATGTCGATCCAGGCGAAAGTTACCCCTATCGATCAGAGTATTTCTTCTGCGGCTGCCGTCGAGGTTCCGGAAAACGGGATACTCAAACTCTCCCAGAGCAGTAATGTCGCGCTCGATGTCGCACCGGAGTCGGTGGCGGGATACTCGAAGAGCGGTTCGGACCTGATCGTCCAGCTGAAGACCGGGGAAAGCGTCCGGATCGCCAACTTCTATGCGGAAGGCCAGCCTTCCAGCCAACTGTTCCTGGCCGACAAGGACAAGCTGGTGGCGGTAGATCTGCCGCCGGTCGCTGCCGACGGGCCGCTGATGGCCGGCTACATCCCGCAGGAAAGCCTGGCCGGTTTCGAGTCGCTGACCGGCGCCGGTGTGCTCGGTGGCATGAGCGCAGGGACTGCGCTGCTGGTCGGTGCGGCGGCCATCGGCGCCGGGGTGGCGATTTCCAACAGCAGCGGCGGCGGTGGCGGCGGCGGTTCTTCGGTGCCCCCGGACACCACTCCGCCGAAGGCGGCCAGCGGCCTGAAGATAGCGCCTGACGGCAGCAGCATCAGCGGCCAGGCCGAGGCCGGCGCGAGCGTCGGCATCGATACCAATGGCGACGGCAAGCCGGACCTCACCGTGATCGCCGATGCCAACGGCAATTTCACCGCTCCGCTGAACCCGCCGCTGACCAATGGCCAGACGGTCACCGTGGTGGTCACTGACCCGGCTGGCAACGCCAGCCCGCCGGCCCAGGTCACCGCTCCGGACACTACCGCCCCGGCGCCGGCTACCGACGTGCAGGTGGCGCCGGACGGCAGCAGCGTCACCGGCAAGGCCGAACCCGGCTCGACGGTGGGCGTCGATACCGACGGCGACGGCCAGCCGGACACCACCGTGGTGGTCGGCCCCGGCGGCAGCTTCGAGGTCCCGCTGAACCCGCCGCTGACCAATGGCGAGACGGTGACGGTGATCGTTACCGACCCGGCCGGCAACAGCAGCACCCCGGTCACCGCCGAAGCTCCCGACTTCCCCGACGCGCCCCAGGTCAATGCCAGCAACGGCAGCGTCCTCAGCGGTACGGCGGAAGCGGGCGTGACCATCGTGATCACCGACGGCAACGGCAATCCGATCGGCCAGACCAGCGCCGATGCCAACGGCAACTGGAGCTTCACCCCCGGTAGCCAACTGCCGGATGGCACCGTGGTCAATGTGGTGGCCAGGGACGCCGCCGGCAACAGCAGCCCGGCGACCTCCATCACCGTCGACGGCGTGGCGCCGAACGCGCCGGTGGTCGAGCCGAGCAACGGCAGCGAACTCAGCGGGACTGCCGAACCGGGCAGCAGCGTGACCCTGACCGACGGCAATGGCAATCCGATCGGCCAGACCACCGCCGATGCCAACGGCAACTGGTCTTTCACGCCGTCCACCCCGCTGCCGGACGGTACCGTGGTCAACGTGGTGGCCAGGGATGCCGCCGGCAACAGCAGTCCGCCGGCCAGCGTTACCGTGGATGCCGTCGCGCCGGCCACGCCCACCGTCGATCCGAGCAACGGTACGACCCTCAGCGGCACCGCCGAGCCGGGCGCTACCGTGACCCTGACCGACGGCAACGGCAACCCGATTGGCCAGGTCACCGCCGACGGCAGCGGCAACTGGACCTTCACCCCGAGCACGCCGTTGCCCAACGGCACGGTGGTCAACGCCACGGCTACCGACCCGTCCGGCAACGCCAGTTCGCCGGCCAGCGTCACCGTGGACGCCGTGGCACCGGCCACGCCAGTGGTCAACCCGAGCAACGGCACCACGCTCAGCGGCACCGCCGAGCCGGGCGCCACCGTGACCCTGGCCGATGGCAACGGCAATCCCATCGGGCAGGTCACCGCCGATGGCAGCGGCAACTGGAGCTTCACTCCGACCACGCCGTTGCCCAACGGCACCGTGGTCAACGCCACGGCCACCGACGCCTCCGGCAACACCAGTGCGGGCAGCAGTGTCACCGTGGACTCGGTAGCCCCGGCCACGCCAGTGATCAACCCCAGCAACGGCACCACGCTCAGCGGCACCGCCGAGCCGGGCAGCAGCGTGACCCTGACCGATGGCAACGGCAACCCGATCGGCCAGGTCACCGCCGACGGCAGCGGCAACTGGAGCTTCACCCCGTCCACGCCGCTGGCGGATGGAACCGTGGTCAACGCCACGGCCACCGATCCGGCGGGCAACACCAGCGGCCAGGGCAGCACCACCGTCGATGGCGTGGCGCCGACCACGCCGACCGTCAACCTGAGCAACGGCAGCAGCCTCAGCGGCACTGCGGAACCGGGCAGCACGGTGATCCTCACCGACGGCAACGGCAATCCGATCGCCGAGGTCACCGCCGACGGCAGCGGCAACTGGACCTACACCCCGTCCACGCCGATCGCCAACGGTACTGTGGTCAACGTGGTGGCCGAGGACGCCGCCGGTAACAGCAGCCCGCCGGCGACGGTGACCGTCGATTCCAGCGCGCCGCCGGCGCCGGTGATCAACCCGAGCAACGGCGTCGTCATCAGCGGCACCGCCGAGGCCGGTGCCACCGTGACCCTCACCGATGCCGGCGGCAACCCGATAGGGCAGGTCACCGCCGACGGCAGCGGCAACTGGAGCTTCACGCCGGGCACGCCGCTGGCCAACGGCACGGTGATCGTCGCCACGGCCACCGACCCGACCGGCAATACCGGCCCGCAGGCCGCCACCACGGTGGACGCGGTGGCGCCGCCGGCGCCGGTGATCGATCCGAGCAACGGCACGACCATCAGCGGCACCGCGGAGGCCGGGGCCAAGGTGATCCTCACCGACGGCAACGGCAACCCGATCGGCGAAACCACCGCCGACGGCAGCGGCAACTGGACCTTCACGCCCGCCACGCCGCTGGCCAACGGCACGGTGGTCAACGCCGTGGCCCAGGACCCTGCGGGCAATACCGGCCCGCAGGGCAGCACTACCGTGGACGCGGTGGCGCCGAACACGCCTGTGGTCAATCCGAGCAACGGCAACCTGCTCAACGGTACCGCCGAGCCGGGCAGCACCGTGACCTTGACCGACGGCAACGGCAACCCGATCGGCCAGACCACCGCCGATGGCAGCGGCAACTGGAGCTTCACGCCCGGCTCGCAACTACCCAACGGCACCGTGGTCAACGTGACCGCGAGCGACGCCGCCGGCAATACCAGCGCTCCCGCTACCACGACGGTGGATTCCTCGCTGCCGTCGATCCCGCAGGTGGATCCGAGCAACGGTTCGGTGATCAGCGGCACCGCGGACGCCGGCAACACCATCATCATCACCGATGGCAACGGCAACCCGATTGGCCAGGTCACCGCCGACGGCAGCGGTAACTGGTCCTTCACTCCAGGCATCCCGCTGCCGGATGGCACGGTGGTCAACGTGGTGGCGCGCAGCCCAAGCAATGTCGACAGTGCGCCGGCGGTGATCACTGTGGATGGCGTGGCCCCGGCGGCGCCGGTGATCGATCCGAGCAACGGCACCGAGATAAGCGGTACCGCGGAGGCCGGCGCGACGGTGATCCTCACCGATGGCGGCGGCAACCCGATCGGCCAGGCCACCGCCGACGGCAGCGGCAACTGGACGTTCACCCCGGGCACCCCGCTGGCCAACGGCACCGTGATCAACGCCGTGGCCCAGGACCCGGCCGGCAATACCAGCGGTCCGGCCAGCGTCACCGTCGATGCCATCGCCCCGCCGGCGCCGGTGATCAATCCGAGCAACGGAGTCGTCATCAGCGGTACGGCGGAAGCCGGGGCCACGGTGATCCTCACCGACGGCAACGGCAACCCGATCGGCCAGGTCACCGCCGACGGCAGCGGCAACTGGGCCTTCACGCCCGCCACGCCGTTGGCCAATGGCACGGTGATCAATGCGCTGGCCCAGGACGCCGCCGGCAACAACAGCAGTCCCACCAGCGCCACCGTCGACTCGCTGGCGCCAGCAGCCCCGGTGATCGATCCGAGCAACGGTAGCGTGATCGCCGGTACCGCCGAGGCTGGTGCCACGGTGATCCTCACCGACGGCAACGGCAACCCGATCGGCCAGGTCACCGCCGATGGCAGCGGCAACTGGAGCTTCACGCCCGGCACGCCGCTGTCCAATGGCACGGTGGTCAATGCGGTGGCCCAGGACGCTGCCGGCAACACCAGCGGCCCGGCCAGCACCACGGTGGACTCGGTGGCGCCGGCCGCGCCGGTGATCGACCCGAGCAACGGCAGCGTGATCGCCGGTACCGCGGAAGCCGGTGCGACGGTGATCCTCACCGATGGCGGCGGCAACCCGATCGGCCAGGCCACCGCCGATGGCAGCGGCAACTGGAGCTTCACCCCGGGCACGCCGCTGGCCAACGGCACGGTGATCAATGCGGTGGCCCAGGATCCGGCCGGCAATACCAGCGGCCCGACCAGCACCACGGTGGACGCGGTGGCCCCGGCCACCCCGGTGGTCAACCCGAGCAACGGCAGCGTGATCGCCGGTACCGCGGAAGCCGGCGCCACGGTGATCCTCACCGACGGCGGCGGCAACCCGATCGGCCAGGTCACCGCCGACGGCAGCGGCAACTGGAGCTTCACGCCCGGCACGCCGCTGGCCAACGGCTCGGTGATCAATGCGCTGGCCCAGGACGCCGCCGGCAACACCAGCGGCCCGGCCAGCACCACGGTGGACTCGGTAGCCCCGGCCACCCCGGTGCTCGATCCGAGCAACGGTACGGTGATCAGCGGTACCGCCGAAGCCGGGGCCACGGTGATCCTCACCGACGGCGGCGGCAACCCGATAGGGCAGGCCACCGCCGATGGCAGCGGCAACTGGAGCTTCACTCCGGGCACACCGCTGACCAACGGCACGGTGATCAATGCGGTGGCCCAGGACGCCGCCGGCAACACCAGCGGTCCGGTCAGCACCACGGTGGACGCGGTGGCCCCGGCCACCCCGGTGATCGACCCGAGCAATGGTGTCGAACTCAGCGGCACCGCCGAACCCGGCGTCCGGGTGATCCTCACCGATGGCAATGGCAACCCGATCGGCCAGACCCTCGCCGACGGTAGCGGCAACTGGACCTTCACACCGGGCACGCCGCTGGCCAACGGCACGGTGGTCAACGCCGTGGCCCAGGACCCGGCCGGCAATACCAGCGGTCCGGCCAGCACCACGGTGGATACGGTGGCGCCGGCCACGCCGGTGATCAATGCCAGCAACGGCAGCGTGATCACCGGCACCGCCGAGGTCGGCGCCAAAGTGATCCTCACCGACGGCAACGGCAACCCGATCGGCGAGACCACCGCCGACGGCAGTGGCAACTGGACCTTCACCCCCGGCACGCCGCTGGCCAACGGTACGGTGATCAACGCCGTCGCCGAAGACGCCGCGGGCAACGCCAGCGGTCCGGCCAGCACCACGGTGGACTCGGTGGCGCCGTCCGCTCCGCTGCTGAGCATCAGCGCCGACGGCGCGCTGCTGACCGGCACCGCCGAGCCGAACAGTCAGGTGCGTATCGTGGTCAACGGCGACACCGCCAACCCGATCACGGTCACCGTCGACGGCGCCGGCAACTTCAGCCTGCCGTTCGCGCCGCCGCTGATCACCGGCGAACTGATCGCCGGGGTTGCCGTGGACGCCGCCGGCAACGTCAGCGGGCCGGCCACCATCAACGCGCCGGACCTGGCGCCGCCGACCATCAGCGTGCCGGAAGCCGCCGATACCTGGATCAACGCCGCGGAGATCGGCGACGGCATCCAGGTCGATGTGACGGTCCGTCCGACCATGCAGGTCGGCCAGGTGGTCACGGTCAAGTTCGCCGGGCAGAACGGCTACGAGGCCGAGGTCAGCCATACCCTCACCGCCGGCGACATCGCCGCCGGCAACCTGACCCTGACCCTGACGCCTCCCGGCGGCATGGGCCCGTTCCCGGAGGGCGCCTCGACCGTCACCGCCGACATCAACGGCGGCACCGCGTCGACCCCGGTGCCGTTCACCATCGACACCATTCCGCCGGCGACCCCGGTGCTGTCCCTGGTCGGCAACATCCTGACTATCTCGGCGGAGCCAGGGACCGAGTTGACGGTCACCGTCGACGTCGGCGGGGTGACCGCCACCGCCACGGTGACCGCCGACAACAGCGGGCTGGCGTCGCTGAACCTGCTCACCGACCTGGACATCGACTTCAGTTGGGACCAGTTGCTCAATGCCCAGGTGTCGGTGGTCGGACGCGACCCGGCCGGCAACCCGAGCAACACGGCGAGCATCGGCGTCGGCACCAGCATCGAGCAACCGGTGACCATCGGCAACTTCGGCCTCGACGTCAGCCTCAACCCGCTGAACCCGCGTTTCGGTTTCAGCGGAACCACCGAGCCTGACTCCAGCGTGGTGATCCGGGTCATCACCCCGGCGTTGAACGTCGAATTGCTGCCGATCCAGGCGGATTCGTCCGGAAACTTCTCGCTGAACCTGCTGAGCCCGACCATCCTCACCCAGTTGGGGCTGAACATCACCGACATCCTCAACCTCGGCTCGCAGATCTCGTTCAACCTGGTGTCCACCGACTCCAATGGCAACGACAGCGCCGCCTACGGGATCACCCTGACCCCCAACGGACTGTCGCTCAATATCGGCCAGATCGATGTCAACGGTACTTCCGGCGACGACGTGCTGTCCGGCGCCAACGGCAGTTCGGAGCACATCAACGGCGGCGACGGCAGCGACCTGATCTTCAACGTGGGCACCGGCGATCACGTGGTGGCCGGCAACGGCAACGACACCATCCAGATCACCGCGACCGATTTCGTCAGCATCGATGGCGGCGCCGGGTTCGACACCCTGGTCCTGGCCAACGGCATCGACCTCGACTACAACGCCGTCGGCGTCGGCACGCTCAGCAACCTCGAGCGCATCGACCTCGGCAAGGGCGACTCGGGTAGCGTGCTGACCCTGACCGCGGCGGAGGTGGATGCCATCACCGATGCCAACAACACGTTGCAGATCACCGGCGAGAACAACGACACCCTGAACGTGGTGGGCGCGGTGAATACCGGTACCACGCAACTGATCAACGGCATTACCTACGACGTCTACACCTTCGGCAGTACCACCCTGCTGATCGAGGACAACACGGTACAGGTCGTGGTCTGATGCGCGGGCGCAGGCAGTACGCGCGCAAGGGACGGCGGCATGGGAAGGGAGCCATCTGGCTCCTTTCCCTGGGTCTGCCGATGTTCGCGTCGGCCATGCCCCTCGACCAGGCGGTCAGGGCAGGGCTGGCGATCCACCCGGAAGTACGATCCGCGATGGCCGAAGCGGACCGTGCAGGCACCGAGGTGGAGATGGCCAAAGGGGGGTACTACCCCTCCGTGACGATGTCCGGGGGGCCGCAGGAGTTCGACTTCGGCGAGATCGTCTACGATCTCACCGCGTCGCAGATGCTGTACGACTGGGGTCGGGTGACGAGCAAGGTCGACAGCGCCAGCGCGACCCAGCGCAAGCTGTCCGAGGCGGTGCTGGTGGCGCGCGACGATGCGGCGCTGGATATCGTCGAGACCTACCTCGACGTGCTTGCCTCGGAGCGCCGGGTGGAGGCGGTGCGCGAACACATCCAGCGCCTCGACGGCATCCGCGAGATGACCCAGGCGCGCGGCGGCGACGGCTACGCCGACCGCAGCGAGCTGGATCGCGCCAATCTGGAACTGTCGCGGGCCCAGGAGCAGTTGTCGCTGGAGAAGGGCAACCTGCAGGACGCGCGCAACCAGTACGCGATCCTGGTCGGCCAGGAGCCCGCCGACCTGGTGGAGCCCGAGCCGATGTCGCTGCAACGCTACCTGGCGGCCAGCGATATGGCGCGGGTGATCCGCGAATCGCCTTTGCAGCGCAAGGCCCTGGAGGACGCCAATGTCGCCGAGGCCGAGGTCCGCGAGGCCAAGGCGTCGCTGCTGCCGCAACTGAACCTGGAGGCCAGCGCGCTGCGCCGGGAGATCGGCGGGCATCCGGAAAGCGACTCGGTGGTATCCCTGCGCTTCCGCATGGACACCTTCCAGGGGCTTTCCAACTTCCGCCGGCCGACCGCCGCGCAGCAGCGCCTGGAGTCGGCGAAATGGAGCGCCGACGCGATGCAGCGCGACATCCGCCGGCAACTGCAGAACCTCTTCGACAACGGCGACACGCTGCGCTGGCGGGAACAGTCGCTGACCCAGCAGGTGACCGAGTCGGAGCAGGTCGGCGAGTTGTATCGCGAACAGTTCGAGGTTGGCCGGCGCGACGTGATCGACCTGCTCAACGTGCAGCGCGAGCGGTTCGAGGCAGAGCGGCAACTGATCAACCTGCGGATCGAACGCAAGCGCATCGAGTATCGGGCGGCCGCGCAAGTCGGCCTGTTGGGTCCGCTATTGGAGAACCGGCTGAATCATGGAAGCTGAGAAAACCCCGGATAACGTCGTGATCCTCAACCACGACCCCATCGTCGACCCGTTGCGCCAGGGCTTGTTGCTGCTCTGCCGGCAGCTTGGCCGACCGCTCGGCGACGCCGAACTGGTGGACGGCATGCCGCTGGAGCACGGTCGCCTGCCGTTGCACCTGGTGGCCCGCGCGTTGCGCCGCGCCGACATCACCGCCCAGGTCACCCGCCAGCCGTTGCGCCGGATCGATCGCTACCTGCTGCCGGCCCTGCTGCTGCTCGACGACGGCCGCGCCCTGGTGCTGGTGGGCAACGACGGCGAGCACGCCGAGGTGCTGGTACCGCAGAGCGACGGCGGAAGCCAGAGGATGCCGCTGGCCGAGCTGGAAGCGCTGTACAGCGGCACGGCGGTCTTCGCCAAGTGCCGCTACCGGCCGGACGGGCGGGTCGGCGACTACGCCAGCGCCTTGCCCGAACACTGGTTCTTCGGCCCGCTCAAGCGGCTCTGGCGTTCCTACGCCGAGGTCACCGCCGCGGCGTTGGTGGCCAACGTCCTGGCGGTCGCCTCGGCACTGTTCGCCATGCAGGTCTACGACCGCGTGGTGCCCAACGCGGCGTTCGACACCCTGTGGATCCTCGCCAGCGGCGTGGCCCTGGCGATCGTCCTCGACGGTGTCCTGCGGATCATGCGCGGCCACCTGCTCAACGTGCTCGGCAAGCGCCTCGACCTGCAACTCTCGACCCTGCTGTTCTCCCGCGTGCTGAGCACCCGGGTCGCCGCCAAGCCGGCGTCGATGGGCGCCTTCAGTACCCAGGTGCGGGAGTTCGAGTCGGTGCGCGAGTTCTTTACCTCGTCCAGCGCGGCGCTGATCAGCGACCTGCCGTTCGTGGCGATCTTCCTGCTGATCATCGCCGTGATCGGCGGCCATGTGGTCTGGGTGCCGCTGGTGGCCTGCGTGCTGATGATCCTGCCGGGGCTGCTGACCCAGCGCCTGCTCGGCCACCTGTCGCGGCAGAACCTGCGCGAAGGGGCGATGAAGAACGGCGTGCTGCTGGAAGCCTTCGAGCACCTGGAGACGGTCAAGGCGACCCGCGCCGAAGGCCGCTGCCTGCACCAGTGGGAAACCCTGACCGGCGAACTGGCCGGTACGGCGATGAAGACCCATACCCTGGCCTCGACCCTGAGCTACTCGGCGAGCATCGTCCAGCAGCTCTGCTACGTCGGCGTGGTGGTCTTCGGCGTCTATCGGATCAGCGAGGGCGCGATGACCGTCGGCGGCCTGGTGGCCTGCTCGATCCTCGCCTCGCGGGCCATCGCACCGCTGTCGCAGGCGGCCGGCATCCTCGGTCGCTGGCAGCACACCAAGGTGGCGATGGAAGGCCTCGACCAACTGATGAGCGCCGAGCAGGAGCGACCCCAGGGCAAGCGCTTCGTGCACAAGGAGCGCCTGCAGGGACATTACCGCCTGGAGGGCGTGCGCCTGGCCCACGGCGACAGCCCGCCGGTGGTCGACGTGCAGGCCCTGAACATCCGCGCCGGCGAGCGGGTGGCGCTGCTCGGCGGCAACGGCGCCGGCAAGTCGACCCTGCTGCGCCTGCTCAGCGGCCTGCTCGACGCGCAGGCGGGACGCCTGCTGCTGGACGACGTCAGCCTGACCCAGATCGACCCGGCCGACCGCCAGCGCGGTATCGGCTACCTGCCGCAGGACGTGGCGCTGTTCCATGGCAGCCTGCGCGACAACCTCAACCTGGAGAACGCCGCGCTGGGCGACGAGGAACTGCTGGAGACCCTCGACGGGGTCGGCCTGGGCGCCTTCGTCCGCGGCCACCCGCTGGGGCTGGACATGCCGATCCAGGGCAACGCCAGCCTGTCCGGCGGCCAACGCCAGGCCGTCGGGCTGGCCCGGGTGCTGCTACAGGACCCTCCGATCCTGCTGCTCGACGAGCCGACCGCGGCCTTCGACCAGGGCAGCGAGAAACAGGTCATCGACTACCTGCAGCAATGGTTGGGCAAGCGCACCCTGGTCATCACCACCCACAAGAAAAGCATGCTCGCCCTGGTCGAGCGTGCGGTGGTCCTGCGCCAGGGCAGGGTGATCATGGACGGCCCGCTGGAGCAGGTGGTGCAGGGCAACCAGGTACAGGCACCGCAGGCCGCCGAAGGAGGCAACCATGGACTCTGACCGCGACGCCGCCGCCCTGCGCCGGCAACTGGCCGACCCGTTGCTGGCGGCTACCCACCCGGTCTACCGGCCGCTGCTCTGGACCCTGCTCGGTTGCGTGCTGCTGTTCATCGGCTGGGCGGCCTGGGCGCAACTGGACGAGGTGACCCGCGGCGACGGTCGGGTCGTGCCGTTCAGCCGCATCCAGAAGATCCAAAGCCTGGAGGGCGGCATCCTCGACCGCCTGCTGGTGAAGGAGGGCGACCTGGTGGAAGTCGGCCAGCCGCTGGTGCGCCTCGACGAGACGCGCTTCCTCACCAACTTCCAGGAGTCGGCGAACCAGGCCAGCGTGCTGCGCGCGGCCATTGCCCGGCTCGACGCCGAGGTGCTAGGCAAGAAGAGCATCGAGTTCCCGCCGGACGTCGATCCCGAGGGGCCGCTGGCGCGTTCCGAACGCGAGCTGTTCAAGTCGCGCCGCGACAAACTGGTGGAGGGCACCCAGGCGATCCAGCGGCAGATCCACCTGGCGCAGAGCCAGCTCGACCTGGTTCGCCCGCTGGTGGCCAAGCGTGCGGTGAGCCAGATGGAGGCGCTCAAGCTGAGCCAGGACATCGCCACCCTCAGCGGCAAGCTGACCGAGCTGAAAAGCACCTATTTCCAGGATGCCTATACCGAGCGCGCACAGCGCAAGGCCGATCTCAGCGCCCTGGAACCGATCGTCCAGCAGCGCCAGGACCAGTTGCGCCGCACCGAGATCCTGTCGCCAGTGCGCGGGCGGGTGAACACCGTGCTGATCAACACCCGCGGCGGGGTGATCCAGCCCGGCGAGCCGATCATGGAAGTGATCCCGGTAGAGGAGCGTCTGCTGGTGGAGGCGAAGATCAAGCCGCGCGACGTGGCCTTCCTGGTTCCCGGCATGCCGGCCAAGGTGAAGATCACCGCCTACGACTACACCATCTACGGCGACCTCAAGGGCACCCTGGAGCAGATCAGTGCCGACACCATCGAGGAGGACACCCCGCATGGCAAGGAGTCCTACTACCAGGTGCTGATCAAGACCGATGGCAGCCAGTTGAAGCGCGGCGAGGAGGTATTGCCGATCATTCCGGGGATGGTCGCCGAGGTGGACATCCTCAGCGGCAAGCGCAGCGTGCTCAACTACCTGCTGCGGCCGCTGATCAAGGCGCGCCTTTACTGAGGCGTGCAGGACAGGCCCGGTCGGTGGAAACGTGCCAGCCGCTTCCCTGTAGCCATGGCGAGCTACGTAGGCGGTGGCGCTGGTAACGCTGCCCGGGCGGGCGCACGCTAGGCATCGCGCCGAGCTGCGAGGCGCTGTCGGGTCCTGGCGTCGAGTAGCTCGCGCAGGGTCTTGAACAGCGGTGCGCGGTCGGTATAGCGACGGCCGTAGTCGAGGTTGAAGGCATAGTCGAAGTCCGCCGGATTGTCGCCCTGGGTGTGCTGGAGCAGGGTTTCCAGCTTGTCCAGGGCCTTCACTGCCAGGGCTTCGGCGGACTCGCCGCGCTCGTATTCGTCCCACAGGGCGAGCAGGCGATCGCGCAGCGGCGTGTCCAGATGACGGGTCAGCTGCAACAGGTCGGCGCGTTCCTGTTCGCCCTTGTCCGGGTGCGCCGCTTGCTCGACGGCGGGGATGTCGCCGTGGATCGCTTCGCCGAGGTCGTGGACCACGCACATGCGCAGAACCTTGCCGAGGTCCAGGCCGGCCAGTTGGTCCTCGAAGGCCAGCGCCATCAGGCACAGCCGCCAGCTATGTTCGGCGGTGCTTTCCGGGCGGCCGGAGGAGGTGTGCGCGGAGCGCAGGACGTCTTTCAGGCGCTCGGCTTCGCGGAGGAATTCGAGGCGGTTGCTCAGCAGTTCGAGGGACATGGCGCGGCCTCCGCTACCGGTGAAACGAGCCTGCAAGCCTAGGCGCGGCGGTGCTGAAGGTCCATGGATAAAATATCCGTGGCGACGTCAGAGGGTTTCCACCAGGCGCACCGCGCGTCCGTCCGAGAGGGTCATGCGGGTCCAGCGGCAACGGCTGCGCCGGATCGGCACGATGGCCGAGGCGTTCGCTCCGCTGGCGAACTCCAGCGCCGGCGGTGCCAGCAGTTCGCGCCAGCCGAGTTCCTCGAGGGTGGCTTCCTGGCGGAGGATTTCCTCGCTGCAATAGGGCCACAGCGAACGGTCGAGCAGTTCGCCGAGAGGCACGCCGAATTGCGCGGCGCGTGCCGGCGAACAGGCCAACAGGCGATGGGTGAGGTCGCAGATCAGGTGCACGGGTTGCGGGTTGGCCTCGACCAGGCGGGCCAGTGCCTGGTCGGCGGCGGCTTCCAGGCGGGCGCCGAGCAGACGCTCCAGGCGTGCCCGTTCCTCCACCAGCAGCGCCTGGGTACCGGACTCCCAGCGCGAGATGGTCGATTGCGCCACGCCGAGCAATTCGGCGGCATGCGTTTGCTTGACCCGGTGCAGCAGGCGCCAGCGACGCAGGGCGGGGCCCAGGGACGAAGAAGGGAGAGGCTCGGTCATGCTTGGCTACGCGGGCGAATGGACGCTGAAGTCTGCGCCCGACGCCGGGCGGAGGCAAATCGGCGCGACACCGGGGAGACCCGTATGGTCGGCGGCGATCCTCGGAGGGCCGCCCGCGCCGCGCCGGCAGCCGTGGAGCTGCCGGCGGGCGTCTCGCTCAGGCCTTGGCGAAGGAGGTGGGGAAGGGCAGGTTGTACAGGCGTTGCCCGGTGGCGGCGAAGATCGCATTGGCCAGCGCCGGGCCGATGGGCGCCACACCGGGTTCGCCGACCCCGGTGGGCGCTTCGCCGGAGGGCACGATGTGCACTTCGACCTTGGGCATCTCGGCGATCCGCAGCACCTGGTAGCCGTCGAAGTTGTTCTGCTCGACCTTGCCGTCCTTCAGGGTGATCGCGCTGTGCAGGATCGCGCCGAGGCCGAAGCCGATGCCGCCCTCCATCTGCGCGGCGATCACGTCCGGGTTGATCGGGATGCCACAGTCCACCGCACAGACCACCCGCTCGACCTTCAGCTTGCCGTCCTTGTCCACCGAGACCTCGACCACCTGGGCGACGAAGGTCTTGAATGCCTCGGTCACCGCGATCCCGCGCCCGCGCCCGGCGGGCAGCGGCCTGGACGGGTCCCAGCCGGCCTTTTCCGCAGCCAGTTCGAGCACGCCGCGCAGGCGCGGCTGCTCTGCCAGCAGGTCGTGGCGGAACAGGTAGGGGTCCTTGCCGGCGGCCTGCGCCGCCTCGTCGATGAACGCCTCCACCGCGTAGACCGTGTGCGAGCTGCCGACCACCCGCCACCACAGGACCGGCACGCCGACCTGGGTGGTGCTCAGCTCGACCGAGACATTGGGCACCGCATAGGGCAGGTTGGCGGCGCCTTCCACCGAGGTGGCGTCGATGCCGTCCTTGACCATCACCGCGGCGAACGGCGTGCCTTCCAGGATCGACTGGCCGACGATGCGATGTTGCCAGCCGACCAGCTTGCCGTCGGCGTCGAGCCCGGCTTCGAGCCGGTGGTAGTACATCGGCCGGTAGAAACCGCCGTGGATGTCGTCCTCGCGGGTCCATTGCAGCTTCACCGGCACGCCGTTGGCGCCCAGCGCCTTGGCGATCGATACCGCCTCGACGATATAGTCCGACCAGGCGTTGGCGCGCCGGCCGAAGCTGCCGCCGGCGTAGAGCGTATTGATCTTCACCTGCTCCGGCTTCAGCCCGGCGGTGCGCGCCGCGTTGCCCTGGTCGACGGTCTGGAACTGGTCGCCGGCCCAGATCTCGCAGCTGTCGGCGGTCAGCCTGACCACCGCGTCCAGCGGCTCCATCGGCGCATGGGCGAGGAACGGGAACTCGTAGCTGGCGGCGATCCTGCGGGTCGCCCCGGCCACCGCCTTGGCGGCGTCGCCGTCCCTGCGCGCGGGCTTGCCGGGTTGCTCGGCGAGCTTGCGGTACTCCGCCATCAGCGCCTCGGAACCACGCTTCTCGGCCTTGCTCTCGTCCCACTCGACCTTGAGCGCGTCGCGGCCTTGCTTCGCCGCCCAGAAGCCCTTGGCGACCACCGCCACGCCGTGCGGCACCTGGACCACCTCGACCACCCCCGGAATCGCCCTGGTCGCCGTGGCGTCGAACGATTTCACCGTGGCGCCGAACAGCGGCGGGCGCTGGAGCAGGGCGACCAGCATGCCGGGCAGGCTGACGTCGAGGGTGAATTGCGCACTGCCGTCGGTCTTGCCGGGAACGTCGACGCGCGGCGCCTGGTGACCGATCAGGCGGAAGTCCTTGGGATCCTTCAATTGCACTTTTTCCGGCACCGGCAGTTCCGCCGCCGCAGCGGCCAGCGAACCGTAGCTGGCCTTGCGCTGGCTGGCCGGATGTTCGACGAAGCCGTCGCGGGTGCGCAGTTCGGTGGCCGGCACTCGCCACTGGCGGGCGGCGGCCTCGACCAGCATCGCGCGCGCCTTGGCCCCGGCCTCGCGCAATTGCATCCAGGAGTTGGCCATCGCCGAACTGCCGCCGGTGCCCTGCATGGTGCCGAAGGCCAGGTTGGCGTAGCGCTTGGCGTCGGCGGGCGCGCTTTCCACGCGGACCTTGCTCCAGTCCGCGTCGAGTTCCTCGGCGACGATGGTGGCGATACCGGTATAGGCGCCCTGGCCCATCTCCACGTGCTTGGCGATCACCGTGACACTGTCGTCCGGGGCGATCCGCAGGAAGGCGTTGGGCGCGAAGCCGGCGTCCGGCAGGGCCGCGGCGAGGGCACGCCGGGCTCCGCTCCACTGGAAGCCGATGGTCAGGCCGACCACCGCGGCGCCTTTGAGGAAGCCGCGGCGCGAGCCGGGCAGGGCGTTGCTCAGATCGATCTTGCTGTTCATGGCGTCAGGCCTTCAGGGTGTCGGCGGCTTCGTGGATGGCGGCGCGGATCCGCACATAGGCGGCGCAGCGGCAGATGTTGCCGTTCATCGCGGCATCGATGTCGGCGTCGCTGGGGCTGGCGTTCTGCTCCAGCAGCGCGGTGGCGGACATGATCTGGCCGGACTGGCAGTAGCCGCACTGCGGTACCTGGAGCTTGACCCAGGCGTCCTGCACGGCCTTGCCGGGCTTGCTCTGGATACCCTCGATGGTGGTGACGCGCTTGCCGGCGACCGCGGAGACCGGCAGCACGCAGGAACGTACCGCGGTGCCGTCCAGCTGCACGGTGCAGGCACCGCACTGGGCCATGCCGCAGCCGAACTTGGTGCCGTGCAGGCCGGCGCTTTCCCGGATGGCCCAGAGCAGGGGCATGTTGGGATCGACGTCGAGGGTGACGTTCTTGCCGTTCAGGACGAGCGAGGTGGGCATGCTGATTCTCCACGGAAAGGCCCGGGCAGGGCGTTATCTCTTATCAGGCAGGGATGCATCGGGCGAAGTGTGCGCGAAGGACGAAACGGACGCCTTGCACGATCCTGCGAAAGTCTAGATCAATCCTGCCGAGCGTCCCGGCGGGCACGGCGCGGAAACGCGGCGAAACAACTCCGTCGGCGCAGGCGTTCACCCGGCATCGGCAACGCGCTAGGATCGCTGCCGTCGGTGACTGACGCCCGCCCGGGCGGCACGCACTTTCAGCCGGAAGCGGGACGACCCGTTTTCCCTCTTTCATTGCGCGGGGACGACCCTGCAGAGAGGCTGAAAATGGCGTGGATCTATCTCTTGCTCGCCGGTGTCTTCGAAATCGTCTGGGCCACGGCCATGAAGGAGTCGGCCGGCTTCACCCGCCTGTGGCCAAGCCTGGTCACCCTGCTGTTCATGATCCTCAGCTTCGGCCTGCTGGCCGTTTCCATGAAAACCCTGCCCCTCGGCACGGCCTACACCATCTGGGTCGGCATCGGTGCGGTCGGCGCCTTCGCCCTGGGCATCCTGCTCTTCGGCGAAAGCCCGAGCCCGTTGCGGCTGCTGGCGGTGGGGCTGATCGTGGCCGGCATCGTCATTCTCAAGCTGGCGACCCGGCAGGGCTGAGGGGCGACCATCATGTACGCATCCTTCGCTCCCGCGACCTGGGCCTTGCTCGCCTACCTCTTCGGCGCGCTCGCCCTTTGCCTGCTCATGCTGGGGTTGGGCCGGGTGCTGGGCGGCCGATCGCATGGCCGGGCGAAGAACCTGCCGTTCGAGTCGGGGGTGGATTCCACCGGCTCGTCGCGCTTGCGCTTCTCGGTCAAGTACGCGTTGGTCGCCATGCTGTTCGTGATCTTCGGCATCGAGATGCCGTTCCTCTACCTCTGGGCGGTGTCGCTACGGGAGAATGGCTGGGCGGGTTTCGTCGAGGCGACGCTGTTCGTCTCCCTGCTGCTGGTCGGACTGTTCTACCTGCACCGGGTCGGCGCCCTCGACTGGTCGCCGGAGCGCCGGCGGAAAAAGCCGCACGACTAGTCGTGGAGGATCACCAGCAGGTAGCGGCAGGCTTGCCCGGCGGTGGCGAAGGTCACCGCGCGGTCGACGCCGAAGTCCAGGCGGTCGCCGCGTTGCAGGTGGAACGATTGCTCGCCGTAATCCACCCGCAGCGCACCCTCGACCAGCCACAGGCGCTGCCGGTAGGGCCGGCCGCCCCAGCGGGGATAGTCGAGGCGGGCGTTCGCCGGGATCTCCACTTCCACCATCTCGCAGCCGCTGCGCGGATCGCGAGCGCCGACCTGGCGGCGGCGGTAGCCGCTGGCCGGGTCTTCCCACACTTCCTGCTGCGCGCGCCGGCAGAGCGGTTCGGCCGGCGCCTGCGCGTCGCCGAGCAGCTCGGAGAGGGCGACCCCCAGGCCGCCGGCGAGACGGCCGAGGACGCTGGCGGTGGGGCTGCTTTGGTTGCGCTCGATGCGCGAGATCATCGCCTTGCTCACCGCGCAGCGTTCGGCCAGTTGGGCGAGGGTCAGCTCGCGCTCCTTGCGCAGGGCGGCTAGGCGTCGGGCAATCAGTTCGTCGATATCCATGAGTGGCCCTGGCGGATTTTTCTCGTCCATGATAGTCACTGTCCAATATATTGGAAATTCGCCCTTGCATTGGAGCTTGCCCGCGATGACCGAACCGACGATTCGCCGCCTGGCTGGCGAGGAGATCCTGGCGCGCCTGGACGAACTGGCCGAGGTACTGCTGGACTGCGTGGAAGGCGGGGCTTCGGTCAGCTTCATGTGGCCGTTGCCGCGGGAGCGGGCGCTGGCCTTCTGGCGCGGCGTCGGCGAGAGCGTGGCGGGCGACGAACGCCTGCTGCTGGTGGCGGAAGCGGAGGGGCGGATCGTCGGTACCGTGCAACTGCTCCTCGACCAACCGCCGAACCAGTCGCACCGCGCCGACGTGGCGAAGATGCTGGTGCACCGGCGTGCGCGTCGGCGCGGCATCGGCGAGGCGCTGATGGGCGAGCTGGACCGGCTCGCCCGGGCCTGCGGCAAGTCCCTGCTGGTGCTGGATACGGTCAGCGGCAGCGCCGCCGAACGGCTGTACCTGAAGACCGGCTGGACACGGGTCGGGGAAATCCCGGACTACGCCCTGATGCCGGACGGCACGCCCTGTCCCACCACCTATTTCTACAAGCGCCTGGCTGCTGCCGGCTGACCGAAGATGCCAGCGTTCCCAAGGCAGGCCGGGTAGAATCGGCGGATGCGAGAGATTCGGGGTCGATGGTGGAGTTACTGCAAGGGTTCGTCCTGACCCGGCACTGGCGCGATACGCCGGCCGGCACGGAAGTCGCGTTCTGGCTGGCGACCGAGCAGGGCCCGCGGCAGGTGCGGCTGCCGCCGCAGCCGTCGGTGGCGTTCGTCCTCGCCGAGCAGCGCGGGCGCGTCGAGTCCCTGCTCGCCGGGGAGACTGGCGCCGAGCTGCGGCCGCTGGCGCTGCGCGACTTCCAGCAGCGGCCGGTGCTCGGCCTGTACTGCCAGCAGCATCGCCAACAGATGAATCTGGAGAAACGCTTGCGCCAGGCCGGCGTCGAGGTGTTCGAGGCCGATATCCGGCCGCCGGAGCGCTACCTGATGGAGCGCTTCATCACCGCGCCGGTCAGCCTGGAGGCGAGTGTCGAGGCTGACGGCAGCCTGCTCGCCCGGCGCCTGAAGCCGGCTCCGGACTATCGCCCGCGCCTGCGCCTGGTGTCGCTGGACATCGAGACCAACGCCCGCGGCGATCTCTACTCCATCGCCCTGGAAGGCTGCGGCCAGCGCCAGGTATACATGCTCGGCCCGGCCAACGGCGATGCCGCGGCCGTGGATTTCCGCCTCGACTATTGCGACAGCCGTGCCGGGCTGCTGGAACGTCTCAACCAGTGGCTGGCCGAGCACGATCCCGACGCCATCATCGGCTGGAACCTGGTGCAGTTCGACCTGCGCGTCCTGCATGAGCATGCCCAGCGCCTGAAGGTGCCGCTGCGCCTGGGGCGTGGCGGCGACGAAATGGGCTGGCGCGAGCACGGCAGCCGCAACAACCACTTTTTCGCCGCGGCGGCCGGCCGCCTGATCATCGATGGCATCGAGGCGCTGCGCTCGGCGACCTGGAGCTTCCCCTCGTTCAGCCTGGAGAACGTCGCCCGGACCCTGCTCGGCGAAGGCAAGGCGATCGACAATCCGTACCAGCGGATGGACGAGATCGATCGCATGTTCGCCGAGGACAAGCCGGCCCTCGCGCACTACAACCTGAAGGACTGCGAATTGGTGACGCGGATCTTCGCCCGTACCGAACTGCTCGACTTCCTCCTCGAACGGGCCACCGTCACCGGCCTGCCGGCGGACCGCAGCGGCGGCTCGGTGGCGGCCTTCACCCACCTGTACATGCCGTTGATGCACCGCGCCGGCTTCGTCGCCCCGAACCTCGGCGAGAAGCGTCCGGAAGCCAGTCCCGGCGGCTTCGTCATGGACTCGCGGCCGGGCCTCTACGAATCGGTGCTGGTGCTTGACTACAAGAGCCTGTATCCGTCGATCATCCGTACCTTCCTGATCGATCCGGTCGGCCTGGTGGAAGGCCTGCGCCAGCCGGACGACGAGCACTCGGTGGAAGGCTTTCGCGGCGCCCGCTTCTCGCGTACCCGGCATTGCCTGCCGGCCATCGTCGCACGGGTCTGGGAGGGCCGCGAGGCGGCCAAGCGCGAACGCAACCAGCCGCTCTCGCAGGCGTTGAAGATCATCATGAACGCCTTCTACGGGGTGCTGGGTTCCAGCGGCTGCCGCTTCTTCGACCCGCGCCTGGCCTCGTCCATCACCCTGCGCGGGCATCGGATCATGCGCCGTACCCGCGAGCTGATCGAGGCCGAGGGCTATACGGTGATCTATGGCGATACCGACTCCACCTTCGTCTGGCTCGGCAGCCCCCGCGCCGAGGAGGAGGCCGCGGCCATCGGCCGGGCGCTGGTGGCGCGGGTCAACGACTGGTGGCGCGAGCACCTGAAAGAAGAATTCGGCCTCGACAGCGCCCTCGAGCTGCAATTCGAGACCCATTACCGGCGTTTTCTCATGCCCACCGTGCGCGGCGCCGAGGAGGGCAGCAAGAAACGCTACGCCGGCCTGGTGCGCCGCGCCGACGGTGGCGAGGAGATGGTCTTCAAGGGCCTGGAGACCGTGCGCACCGACTGGTCGCCGCTGGCCCAGCGCTTCCAGCAGGAACTCTACCTGCGCATCTTCAATCGCCAGCCCTACCAGGACTACGTGCGCGATTACGTACGACGGACCCTGGCCGGCGAGCTGGACGACCTGCTGGTCTACCGCAAGCGCCTGCGCCGGCGCCTCGACGATTACCAGCGCAACGTGCCGCCGCATGTGCGCGCGGCGCGCATCGCCGACGACTACAACCTCGAGCGCGGGCGCCCGCGGCAGTACCAGAGCGGCGGCTGGATCAGCTACGTGATCAGCGTCGCCGGTCCCGAGCCGCTCGAGGCGCGGCGTTCGGCCATCGACTACGAGCACTACGTGGGCAAGCAGTTGCAGCCGGTGGCCGACGCCATCCTGCCGTTCGTCGGCGACGATTTCGCCACTTTGGTCGACCGGCAGATGGCACTATTCTGAGGCTCATTGGCGGATGAGCCGCTGGTCCAGCTGGCGCAGCCGTTCCCGGTCGAGGTTGCGCGGCAGGACGAGAGTGTCCGAGCCGTTGGTCAACGGCGATTCCACGGGCCTGTTGAGTGGGATGACGATACGCTCGGCGTCGTAACGGATTTCCTTGGCGTCGGTCAGGCCCTGCTTCTGTAGCTGATGGATGGCTTCGAGGCGGGCGTCGGCGTCGGCTGCGCTGGGCGCCGATTGCATGACCTTCAGGTAGATGTCCAGTGCCTCCCGGCCATTGAACGGACCTTGCCCCAGGTGCTTCACGAATACCCGGTAGACGCCTCCCACCGCGCGGCACAGGCGGCTGTTGCCGTTCTGTGCGGCGATGTCGGCCTGCAGCCTGGCGTCGCACTGCTGCTTGCTCATGTTGCGGGCTTCGGACTTTTCGCTTTGCGCGCAGTAGGCGCTGCCGTAGAGGTCGCCGTCCTTGTCGCAGCGGCCGTAGCAGATATCGTGCAGGCGGCAGGCCTCGCTGAGCGAGCAGCCCGCGACGTCGTCCGGAACCAGATACTGGGTGAAGCCGGAGCCGCAATAGGTGGCCTTGTCTTCGGCGGCGCTGGCGGCGGGCGCCATCCGCGGGGCGAGCAGAACGACGGCGAAGCCGATCAGGAGCAGGCTAGAGAGGGTTTTCATAGAGGACGTCCTGTTCGCTGCGGGTGCCGGGTTCCGAGAGTTGCCGTTGCAGCCGCCGGTGCATGGCCGTGGCTTTGAGGTAGTGGAAGTCGAAGCACTTGCCGAACGAGAAGTTCTTCCGCACCGGGTCGTGGCACTCCCGGTAGTAGGAGGCGCCAGCCGTACGTTCGTAGATGGCCTTGCTGACGGCGGTGGCCATGAAGGCGATCACCTGGTCGTTGAAGATATCGTTGTGGTCGGCGATGAAGGACTGCGAGGTGTAGATGAAGTTGACCGGCTCGTTGCTGTAGCAGGGCATGCGCGGCAGCGCCGGATCGGCGTTGCCGCCGTCCGCGCTGCAGAAGCTCCTGAAGCGCCATTTGCCGATATCGGTGTCGTCGATCACCCGTGGTTCGGGCGGTCTTGGCGCGCAGTTGTCGCTGCCATCCGGCAGCGGGCACTCGCGGTCGATCAGCAGGGCGGTCCGATACAGGCTGTAGTTGCCGAGGGCGGTGGTATCCAGGTCTTCTTCCCGGAGGCGATAGCGGGTTCCGTTGTAGGTCCTGTCCAGGTCCACCTGGCTCCAGGTGAGGTTGACGCCGACCCATTGGCCGAGCGGGAAGGCGAAGTGGGTGGCGCTGTCGCCGTGGGAACTGATGACGTACAGCAGCGGCGGCGGCCGGGCTCCCAGGGCGCCGACCTTGAGGCTGTTCTCCTTGAGCAACAGGCCCTGATTGGCCTCTATCGCCGGATTCAGCATGATTACCGCGTCGCCGAAGGCGCGTATCCGCTGACCGTCCTGGAGAGCCAGCAGGCGTTCGAGCAACGGGTCGTGAAGTGCGCCGAGGGTGATTGCGCCGCCGAAGCTGTGGCCGACGATCACCAGATAGTTCCTGTCCTTGCGATCGATCCGTTCCAACTGGGCGAGCAACTCGGCGACGCCACCCCGGCCGACTTCCTCGGCGACGGCCTTCCTGTCCCAGTAGGTCAGGTTCTCGCTATACAGGCCATGCATCGACTTGCCCCGCCAGCCAACATAGAGGCCGACCAGCCTGCGTTTGCCCAGCACCCCGGAGGAGGCGAGATTGGCGAGTGCCTTGTTGAAGCTGGCGACGTTGCCGTCGTCCCGTCCCGCGTTGTGCTTCCAACCGTGAATAAACACCACCATGGCGATGTCCCCCCGGGCGGAGTAGCGCTTTAGCTGGTCGATCAGGCGTTGCGTTCTGGCAGGCGCGAAGTCGTTGCCGCGCTCGCTGTATTCGACGAAGCCGATCTCGTAGTTCGGATGGCGTTCGTAGTAGCTGTCGCTGCAAGGCCGCATGTCGGCGCAGGTCGATTCGCTGTCATCGCGCAGCGGGGCGTTGGCGGCGCAGCCTGCCAGCAGGCAGGCTGCGAGAAGGGCGAGTATTTTCATGACGATTCCCGCGTGGAGATTCTTTTCCGGCGCGCCAGAACTCGACCGGTCGCTACCCGTTACGCAGGCCGGTCGGTACGCTCTGGCGCTGTCGGTGCCCGTGTCGCCGGCCGGGTGCTGTCATGGGGGATGGGAGAGCGCAGGCGGAGAAGTCGTCCCGCGAAAGGCTGGGGAGGCGTGTGTCAGGGTCCCCTGGAAGCGGGCCTGGGATATCCCGGAAAGGCTCGTCGTGGGGCGAACTGTCGAAGACGTTGACATGCTGAACCACCACTTCCGTGTCTGTTCTGCAACTGTCTATAGACCGCCGGGGGATGGGTGTCAAAGTGCCACTTCGCAGCCTTCCGCATGGTGGATGGCTGCGAAGGAGAGTCGATCAGGCCAGTTGCGCCGGGTCGAGCATGTCGCTTTCGAAGGTCATCCAGCCGCCGTTCTCGCTGGCCGCGCCGTCGAGGATCGGGCCGTAGTAGGTGAGGCCGATGGTCAGGCTGAAGCAGATGTGGGTAGCGTTCTCCGGGGCGTCCAGCTGGCCTTCGAAGTGCAGCTTGAGCACGCCCGGCTCGACGCTTTCCAGGCCGATGGCGACGTTCGGGTTGTCCACGGCCTCGCTTTCGCGGCCGCGTTGCTCGGCGCTGACGGTGAGGGTCACGGTGTCTCGGTACATGTCTTGCTCCAGTTGGCGTGGGGCCGGCGTCGCCAGCGCGGCGGACAGACTACTGGCAGACGCGCCGGCTGGCCAGTGCTGGCTGCGGTAGGCGCCGCGCGGGGCCTGGGAATCATTCGCCGGCGGCGCAGTCCAACTGCGCATCACCAACCGACCCCCGAGGGGATGATGAAGCTACCCGTGCTCGCTGTATTGGGCGCCGCGCTGCTGTTGAGCGCCTGCGCGAAGAAGGAGGCCGAGGCCTGTGCCTCGCCGGACGTGAAAGACCAACTGATGCGGATCTTCCTCCAGGGCGCGATCACCGAGCGCTCGCCGGAGTTCAAGGACAGCGCGTTGCGCGACGTGGCGATCCTCGAGAAGGATCCCGACAGCGGCGTGCTGTCCTGCGTCGGCACCCTCAGCGTGCCGGCCGGCCAGCAGGTGGTCGAGGGCGTCCTGCAATACCGCATCGCCCCGGTGGCCAAGTCCGACTACGACTACCTGCTGCTGGATACCGCCGGCGCCAACACCACCGCCCTGGCGCAGCGCCTGAACAAGGCGCTCGGCCAGTAATCGCGCGCCTCGCTCAGGGTACGCCGTTGCGGCCGTGGGCGAGGAAGCCGGGACGGGCGCCGAGGCGCTCGTAATAGGCGCGCACCGCTGGCAGCGACGGATGCTCGAACGGCGTCTCGTACCAGCGGTTGACCGACAGGCCGATGGCGATGTCGGCCAGGCTGAAGGTCTCGCCGGCGACATAGGCGCCGGTGCGTAGCAGTTGTCCCTCGAGGATTTCCATGAAGCCCGTCCAGCCGCGCAACGAGGCCTCCACCTGGGCCGCGTCGCGGTGCGCCGGCGACTGCCGGACCAGGCTCATGAAGGCATAGCTCCACGAGCGGTTGAGGTCGGAGGCCTGCCAGTCCAGCCACTGGTCGACCCGCGCGCGCGGCGCCGCCTGCTGCGGATAGAGGCGTTCGCCGGCATAGCGGTTGGCCAGGTAGCGGATGATGCTGTTGGATTCCCAGAGCACCAGTTCGCCGTCGCGCAGCACCGGCACCATGGCGTTCGGGTTGAGGGCGAGGAATTCCGCCGCGTGGGTGTCGCGGAAGCCGCTGCCCCAGTCTTCGCGGCGGTAGGGCAGGTCCAGTTCGGCGCAGGTCCAGAGCACCTTGCGCACGTTGATCGAAGAGGCCTTTCCGAGAATCTCCAGCATGGCGATGGCGCGTCCTTGGGCGGATAGGAAGGCTCCGAGTATACGGGCCGATCCCGCCGACGGGGAGCGGCTCGAGCGGGGGCGCCGGCTAGGCGCGGCTGGTTTGCCGGCGGCCCGGGCGGTGGCGCGCCCAGAGGGCGAAGTAGAGCCAGCCGATGACGAACGATGGCGCCACGCTCGCCAATGGATGCGGCGTGCCCGAGAGCCAGTGCAGCGCGGCCATCGGCGCGGTCAGCAGGAGCACCACCAGCAGGGGCGCCTGGCGTTGCGCAAGGCCGTGGCGGCGGCCGAGACATTGCAACAGGTACAGGCCGAAGCGCGTCGCCAGGAGACTCGCGGCGCCCTGGAGCAGGGCGGCGACGCCCATCCCGGCCAGGCCGCCGTCCTGGTTGGCATAGGCCGCCCAGGCGCCGTAGAGCACCGCGGCCGGCAGCGCCGCCAGCCACGGGTCGTCGGAGCGCTGCGCGAGTCCGCTCACCGGATGATCCTCTGCTGCACGTAGGGTTCGGCACCGGGCGCGAGGCGGACCATGCAGAGGATCTGGTCGCTGCTGCCGACGTGGGCGACGAAGTGGTCGTTGGTCCTGGCGTGGCTGGACATCGCCATGCGCGGGAAGAAATCCGGGGCGACGCTGCGTTGCCCGCCGGGTATCAGGCCGGTTTCCGCATCCAGGCGCAGGTTGGCGGACAGCGTGCCGACCACGTCGAGGGCCAGGTCGACCATGTCCGGGTTCTGGCGCGGCGCTTCCAGGTCCGGGTACAGCGTCGCTCCCGGAATCCGCGCGCTGAGGGCGCGGAACATGTTGTAGACCACCGGGTTGTAGGTCTTCGCCACGATCAGCGGCGGCAGCCCGCCGTTGCGCTCGCTGACCTGGCGCAGGAAGAACTGGTTGATCCGCTTGAACAGGCTGGTGCGGTGGTAGCGGTCGACCACCATCGCCGTCCACAGGTAGAGGAAGCGTGTCGAGCCGCGGACGAAGTCCTTCGCGCCCAGGATGCCGATGATCCGTTCGCCCTCCGGGTCGGTCGCTAGCACCAGGTGGTCGTAGGTCTCGAAGATATCCGGCTGGTTGCCGAAGTATTGCAGCACGTCGAACTGCGGCATTCCCTCTTGCAGGTCGGCGACTATCTTGCGCTTGAAGCCCTCGGGGAACTGCCGTTCGCGGCTGGAGTAGTCGAGGTCGAAGGCGTTTTTCTGCGGATCGCTGGTCATGGTCGTGGCTCGCCGGAGGAAGGGGCTGAAGGGCGCAGGACCAACTGGCGGTCCGTCGCGTCGGGGGCGTCGTCGGCGATACGGATGTACGCGCCGCGGGCCCAGAGTTCGTTGAGATCGGTGGCGCCGTCGAACGGCAGGCCGGAATTGCGGGTGGACAGCGCGTAGCGCGAGTTGTCGAAGTCCGCCAGGTCGATGACCATCCGCAGGGTCGCGGCGATCCGTGTGTTGAACGGGTTGGCCGGGTCGCTGTAGTCGAAGCGCCCGACGTTGACGCTGAAGTTGTCGCCGCCCTTGTTGTTCTTCAGGTCGAACAGCGCGCGCAACGGGGTCTTGTGGAAGGGCACGTGCTCGGCGAGGGCGGCGTGCGCCTCGCCCCACTTCCAGCCGCTCGGCGCGCTTCCGTGGGCGGCTCGCAGTTCGTCGAGGGCGCGGCGCAGCGACTGGTTCAGCTTGAGGTCGCAGCCTTGTTCCTGGCCGCACCAGAAGCGCAGGTCGGCCTGGCCGTCGAGGATCAGCCGGAGGAATCCGTCGTAGTTGCGCTGGTTCCAGCCGCTGGCCAGCAACTGCGTGCCGATCCTCGGTTGCAGCAGCTCGCGGGTGAAGGCGCGTACCCAGTAGCCGGCGATCAGTGGCGCGGCCAGGTCGGCGGCGGCCTGGTGGTTCCAGCCCTGGAGCAGGGCGAAGGCCTCGCTGGCGCGCAGTTCGGGGTCGCTGACCTGCTCCAGCATCTTCGGCAACAGGCTCGCCATCACGCTGGAGAACTCGTCGTTCTGCAACTCCAAGCTGTCTTCCAGGGTGCGCTGGCCGGGGCCGCCGAGCCACTCGCGGATGCGTTCGTAGCGGTAGGGCAGGACCCAGTCGTGGCCGAAGTCGAAGGCATTGTCGGGCGGCACGATGCGCTGGTTCGCCGTGGCGATGAACCCTTCGCGGGGGTTGAGGCTGCGTGGCTTGGCGCTTTCCGGAACGTAGCCGACCCAGTCGTAGCGGCTCTCCCAGCCGGGCGAGGGGGCCAGGCCATGGAGGTCGTCGTCGGCGCCGCGGAGCGGTACGCGACCGGCGGAGACGTAGCCGATGTTGCCCTCGACGTCGGCATAGACCATGTTCTGCGGCGGTACGCCGAAGTCGGCGGCGGCGTCGAGGAACTGTTCCCAGCCTTCGGCCCGGTTGATCGCCAGCAGGCTCGGGAAGGTCTTGTCGTGACGGTCGAGGCCGGTCCAGGCGAGGGCGATCACCAGCCGGTCGCGCTGCGCCTGCGGCAGCCGCGCCGGTTCGTAGATGTCGCTGATCACCGGGCCGTGGCGGGTGCTGCGGACCTCCAGCGAGACCGTCTCGCCGTCGCGCACGGCGATGCGTTCCAAGCGCGTCTCGAAGGGCCGGTAGCCGTCCGGGGTCAGGTAGCGCCGCGGGTCCTGGGGATCGACGCGCTCCAGGTAGGCGTCCTGGATGTGCGAGCCGGTATTGGTGTAGCCCCAGGCGATGCGCTGGTTATGGCCGATGACGAACAGCGGGGCGCCGGCGAAGTTGGCGCCGGTGAGGCTCAGGCCGGGGATCTTCAGGCTGGCCAGGTAGAAGGCCGCCGGGTTGGTCAGGCGCAGGTGCGGATCGTTGGCCAGCAGCGGCTTGCCGGTGGCGCTGCGGTTGGCGGAGACCACCCAGTTGTTCGAACCGATGCCCTCGACGTTGGAACCGGGCAGTTGCCCCAGCAGCTTGCCGGCGTCCGGCGTGCCGCGCAGGGAGCGGTACAGGCTGGCGTAGTCGCGGGTGGCCGGCGGCCGCTCGCCCGGATAGGGGGCGAACACCTCGTTGATCCGCGCCAGGTCCAGGTGCTCGGCCAGCGCCAGGCGCTGCAACTGCATGCCCAGGTTGGCGCTCAGGGTCCAGGAATAGAGCAGGTGCAGGGACAGGCTGTCCACCGGCCCCCAGGGCCCCGGCCGTTCGTGGCGCACCAGGCTGAATTCCAGCGGCAGCGCCGCCGGGGCCAGCTCCAGATAGGCGTTGATCCCGTCGCTGTAGCGTTGCAGCAGGACGCGCGTGGGCGCGTCCAGGTTGGCGTAGATGCCCTCGGCGGTGCGTCGGAAGCCCAGGGTGCGGGCGAACCTGTCCATCGGCAGGGTCTTGACGCCGAACACTTCGGAGAGCGTCCCGCCGGCATAGCGGCGGGCGAACTCCATCTGCCACAGGCGATCCCTGGCGTGGCTGTAGCCGAGCAGGAAATAGCCGTCCTCCAGGCTCTGCGCGCGGATATGCGGGACGCCGGCGGCGTCCCAGGCGATCCGCCCCTCGTGTTCCAGGCCATGGCCGACCTGGATCTCGCCGTACTTGAAGCCCAGCGGGACGGCCAGCAGGTAGACCGCGCAGGCCAGTAGCCCCAGCAGCAGGCCGCCGAGGGACAGGCGCCAGGCGTAACGTGCGTTCTTCGACATCGCTTCGAGTCTCCACGCCGACGGGTCAATAGACCCGCCGGTTCCGGTCCGCATGGCGACTGACGAAGAACACCAGCGAGACGCGCTCGCCGGCGGTCACCTGCTGGACCTCGTGGGGATAGCTGCAGTCGCTGATGATCACCGAGCGCGGCTCCGGCTTGATGTCGTTGCGCAGGTTGCCGTCGCGGTCGTAGACCACGAACTGGCCGCCGGAGAAGTAGGTGCCGAGCTGCAGGACGATGGAGTACTGGTAGTCCGGGTTGCTGTCGGTATCCAGGTGCCGGCCGATGAACGAGCCGGCCTTCATCCGGTTCACCTGCATGCGCCGGACGTAGAAGGCGTCGTCGCCCATCAGCTTGCGGAACAGGCTCATCACGTTGTCGTTGCAGACGCGCGGGATGATCAGCTCCGACAGCGCATGGTTGACCACCGTGGGACGGTCGCGGTCGGTCATGAAACGGGCCACGTAGAGGTCGTTCTCCTCGTCGGCGTCGCCGATCAGGATCTTCTCCCACGGCAGGGTCGAGTTGGCCAGGACCTGGTTCATCAGTTCCCAGTCCTGCTCGTCGTAGAGCGCGTCGCTGGGGGTGATATAGGCGCAGCCGTTGGCTGCCAGGCTCTGGGTGATCTGGGTAATCTGAGTATTCATGGGGTTTCCTGTGTGATCAGGCGGTAGCCTGGGATGCGGGTTGGTTGGTGTGGGGCTGGTTGGCGGCATCGGTCTCCGGAGCGAGCCGGGCATGGTTCTCGCGGTACCAGTCGACGATTCCGAACGGGTCCGACTGGCCGCGGCAGAGGTGGTCGCGCAGGATCAGGAAGTTCTCCCACATGCCCCAGGTCTCGGTCATCGGGCCGAACTTCGAGGGGCGCGCCTCGTTGGCCGCGCGCTCCGGCGCGATGCGCCAGAAGTTCACTCCCGGCTTGCGATGGTGGAAGTCGTGGCTGGGCAGGTCCTGCATGAAGGAGAACACCCGCAGCGGGATGTCGATCAGCAGCACGCCCAGGCTCCAGCGAACGAACGCCAGGGCGAAGGCCAGGCCCTGCTTGTCGGCCGGGTAGGGGCGGCCGAGGAAGCGTCCCCAGCTCAGCGAGCCGTAGTGCAGGAAGCGCGGCAGGCCGTGCTCGTTGCGGGCGAACCAGAGGTGCTCGGAGACGTGCTGGATCCACGACGAGTACTGGGTGAGGATGAAGATCGGGAACAGGTAGAACAGCGCGAACGCCTCCAGGTAGCCGCTGGCGTACACCAGGCCGAGCAGCGCAGCCCAGTAGAGCGCCCGGCTGACGCGCTCGTGGCGCGGGGCGGAGACGAAGCTGACGTCGAAACGGAACTTCAGGTGCTCGAGGATCCGCGCCGGATGGAAGGGCGCGAGCACCAGGCGGGTCCAGAAGGCGCTCTCGGACATGCCCTTGTAGAAGCCGTGCTGTTTCATGAAGACCAGGTCGACGTCGTGCTCGGTATTGAAGGTGCGCACGCTGTGGTGTTCGTTCACGTGCAGCTTCACGTACTCGTCGCGCGGGGTGTGCAGGATCGGGATCGACAGGATCCACTTGCAGGTGAAGCGGGCCAGCGCCTTGTTCTCCAGGCTGGCGCCATGGGTGGTGTAGTGGAAGGTATGGAGGAAGCCACGCTGGCGGTTGACCACCAGGCACATGATCAGCGCGCCCAACAGGCACTTCAGCCACAGTGGCTGCTGCGAGGCGAGCAGTTGCTGGCCGTAGATCACCGCGAGGAAGAACACCGCGTAGCCCCAACTGATGTGCAGGTAGAGCTGCCAGGGCTTGAGCAGGGTGTCTTTCGGCCGTCGCGGCGGGCGGTCGTTCAGCGACTTGCCGGTGACCCAGGTCCAGAACGGCTGGCAGGGCAGGTCCTTGTAGGTACGGCGCACGTCGATGCCGTATCCGTACTTGGAGTATCGGGTCTTGAACAGTTCATCTTGCATGGCGCAGGCGCTCCCTCGTTACAGGTAGTCGGTTCGGATGTAGAGCGTCGGGACGGTCGCGAAGAACGAGTAGAACGGCTCCATCCGGTAGTGATCGACGGCCAGCACGACGAAGTTGTCGAAGCGCTCGCCGAAGAGTTTTCCCATCAATGCGTACTCGGCGGCCTGGGAGACGAAGCTGGCCCAGATCTGCTCGCGCGACTGGCTGGCGAACCATTTCTCGTAGAGCGGCAGGCGCGACAGGAAGATCGATTCCAGGGCCGGGTAGTCCAGCCCGGTCTGGCCGTAGTCGCCCTGTTCCAGGCGCTGGACGATCTCGCCGTGGGCCCGGTGCCAGCCGTCCTCGCCGCCGCACATCTCGAAGAACGAGCAGGTCGCGGCCGGGCAGGGCAGGGCCCCGGCGATCCGCTCGAGCTGGCGCTCGACCTTGCCGAGGAAACCCTCGCGGGTCTCGCCGGTGGCGGGGTTGCGGTTGAACGATAGGTACTCGAACTCGCCGCCGAGGATCGCGTGGCGGATTTCCACTTGGCGCGCCCTGGCCAGCTCCGCCACCGCCTGGCCGGCGCTGACCAGCTTGGCGCCGGCCAGGCCGGGCTGGTCGCCGACTCGCTCGAAGGTGTAGCGCGGCTTGCCCTCGGCATCGCTGGAGTGCGAGTAGTCCGGGCATACCGCGCTCACCAGGTGCAACGGACGGCCTTCGCCAGCGGCGCGCTCCAGCGCCTCAACCAGGCCGCGCAGGGCCCGCTCGCTGGGCGGCATGACGTTGCCGGCGGCCAGCCAGCGCTCGATGTCGCGAGCGTGGCGGTCGAGCTGCGGGATGTCCGGATGCTTGAGCTCCAGCTCGCTCTTGGCGTTGACCGCATCGGCCAGGAGCAGGGTGGTCAGGGACGGGATGCGTCCCTTGCTCTTGAATCGGTGGATGTTGGTGACCACCGAGTTGCCCTGGCGCAGCTTGAAGTCGAATTCCTGGTGGCGCGACTGGAGGATCAGGTAGAACAGGTAGTTGCTGAACGGCAGCTCGCGCGCGCCGTGGGAGATGCGCAGCTCCAGATACCTGCGTTTCAGTTCGCCGAGGCGCGTTTCCAGTTGCGCATAGGTATGGTCGGGGACCACTTCGGCGAGGGGGAGGCCATACGAGATGGATTTCAATATGTTCCGGCTGAGACGGGAATCGATGTCTGGAATCATGGCGTTCACCTGACGTCGGGCTTGACCAGGACGGGGGCGGGCTGGGTTTTTCCGGGGAGGCTGTGCACGTCGCGGAACAGCAGCATGTCGACGAACTGCTGCTCCTTGTCGCCGGCGAAGCCCTGCGGCTCGTCGATGCGGCGGGGGTTCTCGTAGGTGCCGAACAACATGTCCCAGATCGGGAAGTCGCTGTAGTTGCACTCGTGGCGGTCGCGCTGGTGGTGGATGCGGTGCATCTCCGGGCGCTGGAACAGGTAGCCGAGGACGTGCGGGGTGCGCAGGTTCGAGTGGTAGAACATCTCGCCGAGCGCGGCGAACATGATGTAGTAGGCGCCGGCCTCGATGCTGATGCCCATCACCACGTAGGCGACGAAGCTGCCCAGCAGCGAGTTGAAGACCATCTCGGTCGGATGCTTGTAGAAGGAGGTGAATACCTCGATGCGTTGCGGCGCGTGGTGCAACTGGTGGAACAGCCGCCAGAGCGTGTCGTTGGCGTGGCGCGCGCGATGCCACCAGTAGGTGACGAAGGTGTTGACGAAGTAGGCGGCGAAGCCGGCCAGCAGTGGTGGCAGGGCATCCGAGGTGTGCAGCAGGCTGTGCCCCATCATCCATTTGTTCCAGGTGATGCCGGCGAGCAGGGCGATCGACACCTGGACGATGTTGAGGAAGATCACCCGGGCCACCCAGGTGCTCACCTTGGGCAATTTCCAGCCGGGAACCAACTGTTCCAGCATGAAGATGAATAGCGCCACTCCGATCAAGTAATAAATCATATTTATCTCCTCTTCCTTAGGGGCGGACGCCATGCGGAACTTTCATCGATACGAAAGGCCAGCGTCCTGTTTATTGTCTGAAGCACTTCTCGGCAGGCTGCGGTTATCGCTTCGCTATATTCGGAAGGCGATCTCGGTCAGGCGTGGATAGCTTGTCCATGGTCGAATGGAGCGCTCTTTTTAATTGCCTCAGAATGCGCTTCGTGAAAATCGGCACGGACAATGAAATGCCTGGTCGAATTAAATTGTCACAGCCCGGCAGGGACAACCTGCCCTTCCGGGCAGGTATCTGCGGAGAGATAGGGGGGGAAGTATGTAGTTGCCATTTCTGGTCCCCGGGGAGCCTCGTCGACGAGGCCCGCCATGGGCCAAGGTTTGTTGTCGGGAGGCTCTCCCGACGACGATGGAGCGTGCGAGAAGAACAATGAGAAAGACCGCCGTGAGGCCCATCGGAGAGCCGTTCTACGGTTTCCGCAAAGATCCGGGGCGCCGTCCCCTCCAGCCCAGCGCAGTTCCTGCGCGGCGCCTCGTGTCCGTGCTCATCGAGAAGTTCTCTTCAGCCTCGTTTCGTCGTCGCCCGGCGGGCGGCGAATGGGCTCGACCTCGTCCGGAACACCCGCACAGGGCCGGTGGCGATATGTACTTCCAGGTCCGGCTTGATAAAGGGAATTGTCATGAGTGGATAAGACGGAAACAAAAAAGAATAAAAACGCTGAAGAACCGAATCCTGCCGGGATCGATTGTTGACTGGTGAAGCTGGCATGCATGATGAGAGAGAGGGATATCTCGAGATTTTGTCAAGAATAACAACCGAGGAAGAGTTCTTCTCCCTGGTTCTCGAGATATGCGGTAATTATGGATTCGAATTCTTTTCATTCGGTGCGCGGGCGCCTTTCCCGCTGACCGCACCTAAATATCATTTCTTGTCCAATTACCCAGGGGAATGGAAAAGCAGATATATCTCCGAAGACTACACATCCATCGACCCGATCGTGCGCCATGGTCTCCTGGAATACACCCCGCTGATCTGGAATGGCGAAGACTTCCAGGAGAACCGTTTCTTCTGGGAGGAAGCGCTGCATCACGGCATCCGTCACGGCTGGTCGATCCCGGTCCGCGGCAAGTACGGGCTGATCAGCATGCTGTCCCTGGTGCGTTCCAGCGAGAGCATCGCCGCCACGGAAATCCTGGAGAAGGAATCCTTCCTGCTCTGGATCACCAGCATGCTGCAGGCTACCTTCGGCGACCTGCTGGCGCCGCGCATCGTCCCGGAAAGCAATGTGCGCCTGACCGCCAGGGAAACCGAGATGCTCAAGTGGACCGCGGTGGGCAAGACCTACGGCGAGATCGGCCTGATCCTGTCGATCGACCAGCGCACGGTGAAGTTCCATATCGTCAATGCGATGCGCAAGCTCAACTCCAGCAACAAGGCGGAGGCCACCATGAAGGCTTACGCCATCGGCCTGCTCAACTGAATCGACGCCTCGTCGCCTAGCGAGGCCGCCGCGCAAGCGTCCGGCCATTCACCGAATGGCCGGATAGCGTTTGCGCCGGTCGCCTGAGCGCAGCCTTCCCACCGGCAGCGTTTCCCCGCTGCCCCCTTCGCCATTGCGCCCGTCCTCCTGTTGTCCGGCACGCTAGTGCAACTTTCCGGGCGCTTGGCAAACCGGCCAAAGAATAGAACGGAATCGATGCCCCACACCTGTAATTTTTAAGGGGTTATGGCTATTGCAAAAAAGCGTTTATAAGTTTGTCCCCTGTCAAATCTGGTTACAACTGGGTTTCAGGCGAAACATTCGGTCATGGCAATTCGGCATTAGTTGAAACTTTGGAGACGCTCCGAAGCGGGCAACTTTTGCCCGGAAAAAGCTTCACGGCAATTTCTCCGGCCTGTCATCCCGATGTCTTCTTTCCGGTATGGATGCCAGTCGATTCGAACTGGCGGAGATTCGCACCATGCGAGAGTACCAACGGTTGAAAGGGTTTACCGACAACCTGGAATTGCGTCGGCGCAACCGTGCCACGGTCGAGCACTACATGCGCATGAAGGGGGCCGAACGGTTGCAGCGGCACAGCCTGTTCGTCGAGGACGGCTGCGCCGGCAACTGGACCACGGAAAGCGGTGAACCCCTGGTTTTCCGGGGCCATGAGAGCCTCAGGCGGCTCGCCGAGTGGCTCGAGCGCTGCTTCCCCGACTGGGAGTGGCACAACGTGCGGATCTTCGAGACCGAGGATCCGAACCACTTCTGGGTCGAGTGCGACGGGCGCGGCAAGGCGCTGGTCCCAGGGTATCCGCAGGGCTATTGCGAGAACCACTACATCCATTCCTTCGAACTCGAGAACGGCCGGATAAAACGCAATCGCGAGTTCATGAACCCGATGCAGAAATTGCGTGCATTGGGAATAGCCGTTCCACAAATAAAACGTGACGGTATTCCCACCTGATTAATGTTTATTCCAATTCAAGAGGAGATATGACGATGCTCGATAATGCCATTCCCCAAGGTTTCGAAGACGCCGTGGAGTTGCGCAGGAAGAATCGCGAGACGGTGGTCAAGTATATGAACACCAAAGGCCAGGATCGCCTGCGCCGCCATGAACTTTTCGTCGAGGACGGCTGTGGCGGTTTATGGACCACCGATACCGGCTCGCCCATCGTCATTCGTGGCAAGGACAAGCTGGCCGAGCACGCGGTGTGGTCGCTGAAATGCTTCCCGGATTGGGAGTGGTACAACATCAAGGTCTTCGAGACCGACGATCCCAACCACTTCTGGGTCGAGTGCGACGGCCACGGCAAGATCCTCTTCCCCGGCTATCCCGAGGGCTACTACGAGAACCACTTCCTGCATTCCTTCGAGCTGGACGACGGCAAGATCAAGCGCAACCGCGAATTCATGAACGTCTTCCAGCAATTGCGCGCCCTGAGCATTCCGGTCCCGCAGATCAAACGCGAAGGCATTCCCACCTGAGGCCATCCTGGAAGGGGTGAACTATGGACGATCTATTGCAACGCGTACGGCGCTGCGAAGCGCTGCAGCAACCCGAATGGGGCGATCCGTCGCGCCTGCGCGACGTGCAGGCGTACCTGCGCGGCAGTCCGGCGCTGATCCGCGCCGGCGACATCCTGGCCCTGCGCGCGACCCTGGCGCGGGTCGCCCGCGGCGAGGCGCTGGTGGTGCAGTGCGGCGACTGCGCCGAGGACATGGACGACCACCATGCCGAGAACGTGGCGCGCAAGGCCGCCGTGCTGGAACTGCTGGCCGGCGCCCTGCGCCTGGCCGGCCGGCGGCCGGTGATCCGCGTCGGGCGCATCGCCGGGCAGTACGCCAAGCCGCGTTCCAAGCCGCACGAGCAGGTCGGCGAGCAGACCCTGCCGGTCTATCGCGGCGACATGGTCAACGGCCGCGAGGCCCATGCCGAACAGCGCCGGGCCGATCCGCAGCGGATCCTCAAGGGCTATGCGGCGGCGCGCAACATCATGCGCCACCTGGGCTGGGACGCCGCGTCCGGGCAGGAGGCGAATGCCTCGCCGGTCTGGACCAGCCACGAGATGCTGCTGCTCGACTACGAGCTGTCGATGCTGCGCGAGGACGAGCAGCGCCGGGTCTATCTCGGTTCGACCCACTGGCCGTGGATCGGCGAGCGCACCCGCCAGGTCGACGGCGCCCATGTGGCGCTGCTGGCCGAGGTGCTCAACCCGGTGGCCTGCAAGGTCGGCCCGGAGATCGGCCGCGACCAGTTGCTGGCGCTCTGCGAGCGCCTCGACCCGCGCCGCGAGCCGGGGCGCCTGACGCTGATCGCGCGGATGGGCGCGCAGAAGGTCGGCGAGCGCCTGCCGCCGCTGGTGGAAGCGGTGCGCGCGGCCGGCCACCCGGTGATTTGGCTGAGCGACCCGATGCACGGCAACACCATCGTCGCGCCCTGCGGCAACAAGACCCGCCTGGTGCGCAGCATCGCCGAGGAGGTGGCGGCGTTCCGCCTGGCGGTGTCCGGCTCCGGCGGCGTGGCCGCCGGGCTGCACCTGGAGACCACCCCGGACGACGTCACCGAGTGCGTCGCCGATTCCAGCGGCCTGCACCAGGTCAGCCGGCACTACACCAGCCTCTGCGATCCGCGGCTGAACCCCTGGCAGGCACTCAGCGCGGTGATGGCCTGGTCCGGCGCAGAAGCGATCCCGAGCGCAACCTTCCCCCTGGAGACCGTGGCATGAGCGGCATTCCCGAAATCACCGCCTATCCCTTGCCGACCGCCCAGCAGTTGCCGGCCAACCTGGCGCGCTGGAGCCTGGAGCCGCGGCGCGCGGTGCTGCTGGTGCACGACATGCAGCGCTACTTCCTGCGCCCGCTGCCCGAGAGCCTGCGCGCCGGACTGGTGGCCAACGCCGCGCGGCTGCGCCGCTGGTGCGTCGAGCAGGGCGTGCAGATCGCCTACACCGCCCAGCCGGGCAGCATGACCGAGGAGCAGCGCGGCCTGCTCAAGGACTTCTGGGGGCCGGGCATGTGCGCCAGTCCGGCCGACCGCGAGGTGGTCGAGGAGCTGGCGCCGGGGCCGGACGACTGGCTGCTGACCAAGTGGCGCTACAGCGCCTTCTTCCACTCCGACCTGCTCCAGCGGATGCGCGCCGCCGGCCGCGACCAGTTGGTGCTGTGCGGCGTATACGCCCACGTCGGGGTGCTGATCTCCACGGTCGACGCCTACTCCAACGACATCCAGCCGTTCCTGGTGGCCGACGCCATCGCCGACTTCAGCGAGGCGCACCACCGCATGGCCCTGGAATACGCCGCCAGCCGCTGCGCGATGGTGGTCACCACCGACGAGGTGCTGGAATGAACGCCCTGCCCACATCGCTGTTGCAGCGCCTGCTCGAACGGCCGGCGCCGTTCGCCTTGCTCTACCGCCCGGAAAGCAATGGCCCGGGCCTGCTCGACGTGATCCGCGGCGAGGCGCTCGAACTGCACGGCCTGGCCGACCTGCCGCTGGACGAGCCCGGCCCGGGCCTGCCGCGCCATGACCTGCTGGCGCTGATTCCCTACCGGCAGATCGCCGAGCGCGGCTTCGAGGCGCTCGACGACGGCACGCCGCTGCTGGCGCTGAAGGTCCTGGAGCAGGAGCTGCTGCCGCTGGAGCAGGCCCTGGCGCTGCTGCCGAACCAGGCGCTGGAACTGAGCGAGGAAGGTTTCGACCTCGACGACGAGGCCTACGCCGAAGTGGTCGGGCGGGTCATCGCCGACGAGATCGGTCGCGGCGAAGGCGCCAACTTCGTGATCAAGCGGCGCTTCCAGGCGCGCATCGACGGCTACGCCACGGCCAGCGCGCTGAGCTTCTTCCGCCAGTTGCTGCTGCGCGAGAAGGGCGCCTACTGGACCTTCATCGTCCACACCGGCGAACGCACCCTGGTCGGCGCCTCGCCCGAGCGACACATCAGCGTGCGCGACGGCCTGGCGGTGATGAACCCGATCAGCGGCACCTACCGCTACCCGCCGGCCGGGCCGAACCTGGCCGAGGTCATGGAATTCCTCGACAACCGCAAGGAAGCCGACGAGCTGTACATGGTGGTGGACGAGGAGCTGAAGATGATGGCGCGGATCTGCGAGGACGGCGGCCGGGTGCTCGGTCCCTACCTCAAGGAGATGGCGCACCTGGCGCACACCGAGTACTTCATCGAGGGCCAGACCAGCCGCGACGTGCGCGAGGTGCTGCGCGAGACGCTGTTCGCCCCGACCGTCACCGGCAGCCCGCTGGAAAGCGCCTGCCGGGTGATCCGCCGCTACGAGCCGCAGGGTCGCGGCTACTACAGCGGGGTGGCGGCGCTGATCGGCGGCGATGGCCAGGGCGGGCGCACGCTGGACTCGGCGATCCTGATCCGCACCGCCGAGATCGAGGGCGACGGCCGCCTGCGCATCGGCGTCGGCTCGACCATCGTGCGTCACTCCGATCCCCTGGGCGAGGCGGCGGAAAGCCGGGCCAAGGCTTCCGGGCTGATCGCCGCGCTGAAGAGCCAGGCGCCGCAGCGCCTGGGCTCGCACCCGCACGTGGTGGCGGCGCTGGCCAGCCGCAACGCGCCGATCGCCGACTTCTGGCTGCGCGGCGCCAGCGAGCGCCAGCAGTTGCAGGCCGACCTGTCCGGACGCGAGGTGCTGATCGTCGATGCCGAGGACACCTTCACCTCGATGATCGCCAAGCAGCTCAAGTCGCTGGGCCTGACGGTGACCGTGCGCGGCTTCCAGGAGCCGTACTCGTTCGACGGCTACGACCTGGTGATCATGGGCCCCGGCCCGGGCAACCCCACCGAGATCGGCCAGCCGAAGATCGGCCACCTGCACCTGGCCATCCGTTCGCTGCTCAGCGAGCGCCGGCCGTTCCTCGCCGTGTGCCTGAGCCACCAGGTGCTGAGCCTGTGCCTGGGCCTGGACCTGCAACGCCGGCAGGAGCCCAACCAGGGCGTGCAGAAACAGATCGACCTGTTCGGCGCCGCCGAGCGCGTCGGCTTCTACAACACCTTCGCCGCGCGCGCCCTGCAGGACCGCATCGAGATTCCCGAGGTCGGCCCGATCGAGATCAGCCGCGACCGCGAGACCGGCGAGGTCCATGCCCTGCGCGGGCCGCGCTTCGCCTCCATGCAATTCCACCCCGAATCGGTGCTGACCCGCGAGGGTCCGCGCATCATCGCCGACCTGCTGCGCCACGCGCTGGTCGAGCGGCGGCCCTGAGCCAGGAGAGCCCATGCACAGATATGTCGTGATAGACGCCTTCGCCAGCGAACCGCTGCAAGGCAACCCGGTGGCGGTGTTCTTCGACTGCGACGACCTCAGCGGCGAGCGCATGCAGCGCATGGCGCGGGAGATGAACCTGTCGGAGAGCACCTTCGTACTCCGCCCGCAACAGGACGGCGACGCGCGCATCCGCATCTTCACCCCGGTCAACGAACTGCCGTTCGCCGGCCACCCGCTGCTGGGCACCGCCATCGCCCTGGGCGCCGAGACCGACAAGGACAGGCTGTTCCTGGAGACCAGGATGGGCACCGTGCCCTTCGCCCTGGAGCGCCAGGACGGCAAGGTGGTGGCCTGCAGCATGCAGCAGCCGATCCCCACCTGGGAGCACTTCAGCCGCCCGGCCGAGCTGCTCGCCGCCCTCGGCCTGAAGGGCTCGACCTTTCCCATCGAGGTCTACCGCAACGGCCCGCGCCACGTCTTCGTCGGCCTGGAGAGCGTCGCCGCGCTGTCCGCGCTGCACCCCGACCACCGCGCGCTGTGCGACTTCCCGGACCTGGCGGTGAACTGCTTCGCCGGCGCCGGGCGGCACTGGCGCAGCCGCATGTTCTCGCCGGCCTACGGCGTGGTCGAGGACGCCGCCACCGGTTCCGCCGCCGGGCCGCTGGCGATCCACCTGGCGCGCCACCGGCAGATTCCCTACGGGCAGCAGATCGAGATCCTCCAGGGCGTCGAGATCGGCCGGCCGTCGCGCATGTACGCCCGCGCCGAGGGCGCCGGCGAGCGGGTCTCGACGGTGGAAGTGTCGGGCAACGGCGCGGCCTTCGCCGAAGGCCGGGCCTACCTGTGAACGGGCAGAACGGAGGAACGCCATGATGGGCGTCAACGCGAACATTTCCGAGTCCCTCACCGGGACCATCGAAGCCCCTTTCCCGGAGTTCGAGGCGCCGCCGGCGAACCCCATGGAGGTGCTGCGCAACTGGCTGGAACGCGCCCGCCGCTACGGCGTGCGCGAGCCGCGGGCACTGGCCCTGGCCACGGTCGACGGGCAGGGCCGGCCGTCGACGCGGATCGTGGTGATCGCCGAGCTGGGCGAGCGCGGGGTGGTGTTCGCCACCCACGCCGATAGCCAGAAGGGCCGCGAACTGGCACAGAACCCCTGGGCCTCGGGGGTGCTGTACTGGCGCGAGAGCAGCCAGCAGATCATCCTCAACGGCCGCGCCGAACGCCTGCCCGACGAGCGCGCCGACGCCCAGTGGCTGAGCCGCCCGTACCAGACCCACCCGATGTCGATCGCCTCGCGGCAGAGCGAAACCCTCGCCGACATCCACGCCCTGCGCGCCGAAGCCCGGCGCCTGGCGGAAACCGACGGCCCGCTGCCGCGCCCGCCGGGCTACTGCCTGTTCGAACTGTGCCTGGAGTCGGTGGAGTTCTGGGGCAACGGCACCGAGCGGCTGCACGAGCGCCTGCGCTACGACCGCGACGAAGGAGGCTGGAAGCACCGCTACCTGCAACCGTGACGACACCGCTGCGCCGGCGTTTCACGGCGGATATGCGTCCCGCGGCCCCGTAGTCGGGCCGTAGGGCGAATAACGCCACCGGCGTTATCCGCCGCTGCGCCGACGTTTCATGGCGGTAAACGGTCATCCGTCCCAGCCGAACCCCCATCGATTCGAACACTCGAGAAAAGGAAGCACCCATGAGCGAACCCATCGATATCCTCATCGCCGGCGCCGGCATCGGCGGCCTCAGTTGCGCCCTGGCCCTGCACCAGGCCGGCATCGGCAAGGTCACGCTGCTGGAAAGCAGCAGCGAGATACGCCCCCTTGGCGTCGGCATCAATATCCAGCCGGCGGCGGTCGAGGCCCTCGCCGAACTGGGCCTCGGCCCGGCGCTGGCGGCCACCGCCATCCCCACCCATGAGCTGCGCTACATCGACCAGAGCGGCGCCACGGTATGGTCCGAGCCGCGCGGGGTGGAAGCCGGCAACGCCTATCCGCAGTACTCGATCCATCGCGGCGAACTGCAGATGATCCTGCTCGCCGCGGTGCGCGAGCGTCTCGGCCAACAGGCGGTACGCACCGGTCTCGGCGTGGAGCGCATCGAAGAGCGCGACGGCCGCGTACTGATCGGCGCCCGCGACGGACACGGCAAGCCCCTGGCGCTCGGTGCCGATGTGCTGGTCGGCGCCGACGGCATCCACTCGGCGGTCCGCGCGCACCTGCATCCCGACCAGGGGCCGCTGTCCCACGGTGGGATCACCATGTGGCGCGGCGTCACCGAGTTCGACCGCTTCCTCGACGGCAAGACCATGATCGTCGCCAACGACGAGCACTGGTCGCGCCTGGTCGCCTATCCGATCTCGGCGCGCCACGCGGCCGAAGGCAAGTCGCTGGTGAACTGGGTGTGCATGGTGCCGAGCGCCGCCGTCGGCCAGCTCGACAACGAGGCCGACTGGAACCGCAACGGACGCCTGGAAGACGTGTTGCCGTTCTTCGCCGACTGGGACCTGGGCTGGTTCGACATCCGCGACCTGCTGACCCGCAACCAGTTGATCCTGCAGTACCCGATGGTCGACCGCGATCCGCTGCCGCACTGGGGCCGGGGACGCATCACGCTGCTCGGCGACGCCGCCCACCTGATGTATCCGATGGGCGCCAACGGCGCTTCGCAGGCGATCCTCGACGGCATCGAGCTGGCCGCCGCGCTGGCGCGCAACGCCGACGTGGCCGCAGCCCTGCGCGAATACGAAGAAGCGCGGCGGCCGACCGCCAACAAGATCATCCTGGCCAACCGCGAACGGGAAAAAGAGGAATGGGCCGCGGCTTCGCGACCGAAGACCGAGAAGAGCGCGGCGCTGGAAGCGATCACCGGCAGCTACCGCAACCAGGTGGAACGGCCACGCTAGCAACACCGGGCAGGCCACCGCGCCTGCCCTCTCCCGCCTCTCCCGTCCGCGGGAGAGGCGGCATCCGTGCGGGTGCCGGGCGCTGCGCGCCTATCGGCAGCGCCTCAGGCCTCTTCCGCCCGCCCCTTCCACTCCCCGCGCCCCTCGCCGGCCTGCAGGCGCAGGGCGAGCAGCAGGGCCAGCACCGCCAGGGCGCTGCCGGTGAGGAAACCGCCGGCATAGCCGATCTGCGCGGTGAGGCTGACCAGGAACGAAGACGCCAGCATCTCGCCGAGGTCTCGGGTGCTCTGCACCGCGGTGACATCGGTGCCGGCCTGGCCGCCCTGGCCGGCGAAGCGCATCGCCGCGGTGAGGATCGCCACCGAGGTGATGCCGGTAGCCAGCGAGCCGATCAGCACGCAGGTCCACGCCAATCCTTCACTCAGTGCCAACCAGCGACCGGCCTGCAGATACCAGAGCAGCGCCGAACAACCGGCGAGCACCACGCCAAGGGCGAAACCGCGCCACAGGCCGATCCGCCTGACCAGCCAGGCGCCGCCGCCGCAGCCGAGGAATACCGTGACCAGGCCACCGCTCATGCCCAGCCGGCCGATGTCCTGCAAGGCCCAGCCGGCATCGCTGAGGTACAGCTTGGACAGGCCGAAGCCGGATACCGCGGTCATCGCCGACAGCAGTGCCAGCGCCAGCAGCGAAGGCGCCAGCGGCCGACGCAGGAAGCGCAGCAGGCTGGCCTTGGCGGCCGGTGCCGGGGGGAGTTCGTGGGGGGCGCCGCGCCCCAGGGCGAGCACGCAGCACAGGCTTGCCAGCGGCACGCAGGCCACGACCAGGAACGCCGTGCGCTGGCCGAAATACCCGGCGAGGATCAGGCTGCCGGCGCCGCCGCCGAAGAAGCCGATCATCACCCCGGCGATCTGTACCGCGTTGACCTTGGCCAGCAGCTCGCCGCTGAAGTGCTCCGCCGCCATGCCGTCGGTGGCGATGTCCTGGGTCGCGCTGGCCAGCGAAGCCAGCGCCAGCAGGCCGACCGCCCAACCGGCGCTGGCCACGCCGAGGCCAAACGTCGCCAGGCCGAGCAGGCAGGCGAGGACGATGCATTGCATCGGCAGGATCCAGCTACGCCGCCGGCCGAAACGGCGCGACCAATGGTTGTCGACCCAGGGCGCCCAGAGGAACTTGACCACCCAGGGCAGCCCCACCAGGGGCAGGAAGGCCAGCGCCTGCAATGGCGCGCCATCCTGGCGCAGGAGGGTGGGCAGGGCGTCCATGGCCAGGCCGATGGGAATGCCCTGGGACAGGTAGAGCAACGCCAGGGTGATGACCAGGCGGCGGTGGCGATACAGCTCAAGCATGGTGGTCTCCGGTGACACAGCCGTTTAGATCGGAAGAGCGGTTCAGCAGGAATGCCGAGACCGATCTCGTATG
>OKPH01000072.1_pt1 | contig 50702 bp, 56 predicted proteins | sample 1613951 | NCBI WGS metagenome assembly OKPH01 (sample SAMN04436894, study PRJEB24849) | human gut metagenome | biome: human gut; feature: NICU; material: stool | host: Homo sapiens | place: USA: Saint Louis, MO | collected 2012-06-12
GAAGATTCCGACGTTACTAACTGAGTGTTGTATCTAATCGTGGGGGCAGGTCAGAGTAAATTTGAAGCTGGTTGCGTCATGATCAAAAAACAGTTTTAAAGTTTCTTCTGGGACGTATTTGTACAATATCATCATGTCGCCTTTTGTTGAGGTTTAGAAAGGATTATGCACTTTTTTGTGTTTCATGACAGTACTCAGAATCTGGTGGGTACTTCGAGTTCAGAACCTGCTTCTGTATATAAATACTAAGTTACTTATTATTATTTATACGGAAGCAGGTCTTTTTCTATGCCAACTTCCCAGACACATTCCCTTCCGTTTCCACTTCCAAAAACAGTCTCCAGTCGCTATGATTCGCCCATTATGATAAGTAAGTAACTACCTATCAGGCGGAGCACATGAGCCAGATCTTCTTTAACACTATTAACAACGACCAGTACGACTTCATGACCGAGTGGGACACCACAGTCATGGACAAGTGGGTGGCCGAGAATATTGGGCTGTCACGCTGCAAGGATGAGGCGGAGCTGTTCGAGACAAAGTGGTTTGATTACCGCGACATGCACCCGCTTATGGCCACATGCCTCTTCACTGAGGCATACAAGCGCCAGTACTCATACATCATGCTGTCGCATGGCCGAGAACACTATGAGACGGCCCAATTCACTACCGGTTTGAAACGTGTGCCGTATCAGGAGCTGTCGACGGCCAACAAAACGTCTCTCTGGAAAGCACGCCAGTTTGCCGACCAGTACTGCTGCTCTTATGACTACTTCATTTCTACCGTTCTTTCCGCAGCTGCACGCCGTCTGTGGGACAAATTACCTCGCCCCCAGCATCTCTGGCAGCCCGAGCTGATCGAGATATTCGAAGAGAAGTTAGCCAAACGCGCTGTAACCCGTCTGGATGACTCTCTGGTGAGTTTTAAGCATCTGGGAGACATGCAGCACGACCCGATTCAAGAACGCTATTTTGAGTGGGTTCTGGAGCGTCTGCGTGGCATTACCCGAGACAAACGCGTCCGCATCATCTTCTCCGCTGTCTGGTTGATGGAAATCGTGCCTGAGCGTGTGATTTACGCGCACTTCCCGGAAGAACTGGAAGAAGCACGGCGATTCTGTTGATCCCCTATTTGGCTTTTTTAGTATTAGAAAACAAATTGTTTAAGCACCAAAGGAAAGCACATGACCGAACTTTGCCACACAGGACGAGGGTTGTCTGAAGAGTTCGACGACGACTTCCAGAATCGACTCGCAGCCTACTTCTGTCGCGACCATGAATTTCTGACTCGCGCCGGTGATCTGGTTGCGCCAAACCAGTTCTCCAATGCGGCCAACGCCATTCTGGTGAACATGGTGTCGGGCTACTACAGAATGTATAAGAGCGCACCATCATCGTCGGCCATCCTCGACATGCTCAAACGCGCCAAACGCGATAAGACGATCCGCGAAGAGCTGTTCCCAGACGTAGTTGAGGCGTTTAAGCGGATTCTCGCTGAGAAGCTGTCAGATACGGCGTATATGGTCGACCAGGTCGCGACGTTTGCCAAAAGCGTAGCGTTCGACGACGCGCTGATTAAAGCGGCTGAGATGAAAGAGAAGGGCGATTTTCAGGGCGCGATGGCAATCATGGCCAAAGTCCAGCAAATTGGCTCTAACGAAGCGACCGGCATTTACGATTACTTCTCTGAATCAGCAGAGCGTTACAAGGCGCGTGAGTACGAAGCGTCCGACGATTACGTGCCAAACAGCATCACAACGGGTCTACCGCTGCTCGACAAGCTGCTTTACCAGAAAGGCTGGGCAAAGCGTGAAATGGTGCTGTTCATGGGCTTCGCGAAGTCTGGTAAATCGACGGCGATGGGAGAGTTCTCCATCAACGCCACGCTTGCCGGTTACAACGTCCTGTATCTGTCGCTGGAAGTTCACACCTCCATTCTGTCAGATCGCTTTGACGCCCGTCTGTCTGAGACCGAAATGTCCAAGCTGGTGGAGCGCCGCGACGACGTCCATCGCAAACTGGCAGAGCTGGGCGCGACGAAAGGCGTGGGGAGCTTGTGGATTGTTGAACGACCGTCCGGAAGCATGTCGCCTGCAGATCTGGATCGTATGTTGGGTAGCATGAAAGCAAATGGCATGATCCCCGACATGGTCGTGGTCGACTACGCTGACCTGATGCGTGCCAGCTACGACCTCCGCGACGACCGCGCCAACATTCGCAGCATCTACACTGACCTGCGTGCGCTGTATGACAAACACAACGTGGCCGGCATCACTGCATCGCAGACTAACAGGGAAGGTGGCGCTTCTGAGGTGGCCACAATGATGCACGCAGCGGATAACATCGAGAAGGTGCGTATCGCTGACCTCGTTATCACTATCAACAAAACGGAAGAGGAAGAAGCGAAAGGCGAAGCTCGTCTGTACTTCGCTGGTTCACGTAACCAGAAAGGCGGCGTAAGCATCCGCGTTAAGCAGAACCTTGAACAAATGCGATTCATCGAACGCATCATGGACGTCCTCTAAAAAAAGAAGGCGTGGGGAAACGCTCTCCACGCCGGTCTCCATAAGAGAACAAATTTTCTCTTTTGCCAAAGCCACAAAAGAAAAAACACATGAGCCTTTATGGTATTCAAATACCGAGGCTTATCAAGATATTACCTGCAAAAAGTAGGGTTAAGAACGTGAGCGACTTGAAAGAATTACTGACCGAGCTGGATTTTGAACAATGGCTCGATATGGAAGGAATCATCTACCGTCGTGGTGGTGTCAGTACTCGTGGACGTGAGGTGAATATCAAGGAGTGCCCGGTATGCGGCAGCTCAAACTGGAAGGTTTATTTCAACCTGACCAATGGCGTCGGCAAATGCTTTGCTGGTGATCATCCCGAAGAGATTCAGTTCAACAAGCTGGTCTTCCTCAAGCACTACAGCGGCAAATCCCGTCGCGATTTTGAAGAGTACGTCCAGAACGCGCTGATCTCACAAGGATGGGCGCCGAAGAAGGAAGAGGTCGTGCTGGCCAGTAAGGTTGAACTCGAAGGGCCAGTAGCTCTCCCGCGCCATTACGAACTCCCCATTGACGGTCGTCTTCCTGATTATCTGGTGGAGCGCCATATCTCCCCGGAGCTGGCTAAATACTTTGATCTGCGTTACTGCGTCGAAGGCAAGCACGCATACGTCGATCCGTACACAGACCAGGTCAAAGGACAGGTGTTTGATATGCGCATCCTGATACCGGTTTACGATCTGGATGGCGTGATGAAGACCTTCCAGGGGCGCGACATTACCGGTGCAGCAGAACGCCGTTACCTCTTCCCCATGCAGCTGCCGGCGTCGGGTAAGTTTCTCTACAACGGCCACAACGCAGTCGGAAAACAAACGGTCGTTGTGTGTGAAGGGACATTTGACGTAATGGGCGTGAAGCGAGCCATCTTCGACGAAGAGACGCTGCGGGATTATGTAGAGCCAATTGGCACGTTCGGGATGCACTTATCCGGAAATACAACGGAAGATGCAGAAGACCAGCTGGGCGCGTTCCTGACATTGAAGGCCCGTGGCCTGCGCAACGTCATTATGATGTGGGATAGCGAAAAGCAAGCGATCCGCAACACGATGTCGGCGGCCAGACGGATCGCCAGTCTGGGCATCAATGTTAAAGTCGCCTGCTTGGGAGAGGAAGGACTTGACCCGGGCGACGCGACGCCAGAGCAAATCCTCAAGGCTTATTATCGTGCTAAACCATATACCAAACAGCTTGAATTGTTAGCCAAAATTAAAGGCATAGCAGCATTACTTTGAGTTAACTTCGGAAATATAGACGTTCACAGAGAACGTCTTTACCTCAGTTTTGAAGTTGTCTGTCATAACCGCAAGGTAGGCATTATTGCTTTCATTGAATCGCTTCAAAATAATCTGGACATTGTCTGTGCAGACAAAGGATGTTGCCTGATTTCCTGCATTGTCTGTATTATCTTGTAGAAAGTTACAGTCAATTTTTCCATTATTAGCTTTGAAGGTGGCAACGTCACTCTGCCAAGTAAATGTCGCATTTACACCTTTATCTATTGATTTTGCAATAAGACGATTGCTATCAATTTTATTCTTTGGTTGTTTTATAGACGTGCGAAAATAACCTAGTCTCTTCATATCATTAAGTGAATCGCAGCCAATTTTTTCGCCTTTGTCACAAGATGCCTGATAAAGTTCACTTGCTTTTTGGTAGTCTTTTTTTACGCCCAATCCGTTTAAATACAAATATCCTAAGTTTGCCAAGGCCGCCTCATTGCCTTTATCTGCCGCCTTTTCTAAGTATGAGCGGGCAAGAGAATAATTCTTTGGAGTGCCTTCACCATGAATGTACATATAACCAAGATTTGACATACCCATAGGATCTCCAAGATCTGCTGCCTTTTTGTACCATTTAATGGCTTCAGCATCATCTCGTTTTGTTCCAATCCCTTCATCATACAATGAGGCCAGGCTAGTAATAGCTTTTACATAGTTTTTATCAGCCGCTTTTTTATACAATTCAAAAGTTTTCTTACTATTCTTAGGGACTCCGTTTCCAGACAGATATTTCGCACCTAAATAATACATAGACTCTGGACTGCCGGCAGCCACAGCAAGTTTATAGTATTTAATAGCTAAAGCAGAGTCCGGGTTACCTACCAGGCCTTTTTCATAAAAAACTGCAAGATTATTGTAGGCAGCACCTTCTACCGCATTGTCAGCAATTTTATATAACTGTTCAGCCCTACGGTAATCCTTGTTGACGCCATATCCAAATGTGTACATTAATGCGAGGGCGTGAGAGGCTGGCTTATCTCCTTTTTCCACTGCCGATGTGAGCCATTTTTTTGCTTGAGGATAGTTCTTTTCGAAGCCGTTTATGCCTTTTAGATAGTTTACCCCTAAATCACGCTGCGAAATGATATCTCCACCTGCGGCAGATTCAATAAGTCTCTGATTTTCATTAGCTACCGCCGAACCAGAATTTAGAAACAGTGACAATGCGAGTAGTGCTGTTGAGTTGATGAATTTCATATCGTTTCGTGTTTAACCAAGTGAATGTCGTGTGGTAGTCAAAGGTGCGTTTGTAGTTAGAGAGGTTACTTCAATTCGGTGAGCCTGTCAGTGTCAGTCTTCAAAGCGAGAGAGCGCCTACATTAATAAGTAGATACATACTTATGTTTCTGTAAGAATAAGCGCATTGTTGAGTGAGGAATACCGATGAAAGAAGACATTCAAAAATCCGTGACAGAGATGATTGATAAATCGGGCGTGGAAATCGACGCTGACGAACGCCAGAAAATTGTTGGTGAAGCCATCGATGCGGCGTTGGAGCATATTGCACAGGTGCTGAAGACTGTATCGCTTGCAGAAGGTTCTTCTTACATGCGGGTGTGGGTTCGCTTTGGAGAGTCCCCTGAATTACCGGGCATTAAACAGAAGCGTGCCGCGTTGGTGGCTTTCATGAAGAAGGGTGAGAATGGCTCGATGGAGATACGTACCGGCGCCTGGTACGACGGCCGTATCGTCTTCACGAATTATGCCCAATGCCTGCATGGTGAAGAGCTTCTTAGTGTCGTAGACATCACCCTAAGAGCGATCAAAAACAGAGCGGAAACTGAAGAGGACACAGCCTGCGCCGCATTCCTAAGCATCATCGAATTGCCTGAAGTAATGGAACGTTCTTCTGAGCTGAAGACCCCGCCTGGTCTGCTGGATTTAGTTGTAAATGCTGACACCAAGAAGGCGGTGCAGCGTGTTCGTGAGGTTGAATACGGCATCATCTGCGATATGTGCCGCAGCGACTTAGACCTGGTGCGCATCATTGTCGATGCGGGTCAGGCATGTGATGGTGTGCTCGCCAGTTTTGCAGGGCAGGTGGCACGCCTGGCCAACGAGCTGCCGATGATTAAACAGGAGGCAAAATCCTACGCCGTCCACCATGCCAACGATTTACTGGAGCCATACCGGTTCGAAGCCGCTCAGGACAAAATGACTGGCTGGGCGACCTGGTAAGCCTCGAAAAACCATTTAGCCCCCTGGTGGGGCTTTTTTAAACTGCGCTCAATAAGTAAGTACACGACTACGGTTAGAAGCATGTCCACAAGAACAGATTTGTCGAAAATCCCGTCTATCTCCGGAAACAACGGTTATTCGCTGCGCTGCCCGGAAGTGAAGATCAACGGCCATGAGGCTCATTGCAGCTATACAGTCTGCCAGCACACCATCCTCGCCTACAAAGAGAAGCGTCTCCCGGCTACATCTTTCCAGTCCTGCGCTGCGGCCATTGCTGCTGGAAAATGCCAGGCGCTGAAGATGATGGTCGAAGAGATCCGCAAAGGCGAACAGCTCTACTTCATCGATATGACTGCGCTTATCAAAGAAGTGGAAGAGCAAAACGACCACGCCAGCACGCTCACCCGGAAGCGCAACACCATGACGATTAACAGTCTGGTTAAACGCACGAAGAAAACAGAACCAGCCAAACCCGAAACCACGTCCACCGATTCACTGGCGCCCGTCACTGACGTGTACGCGGCACTCATTGAAGAAGCAACCAAAGAAAACACATGAAAACTCCCGAGCGACCGATGGAGGTTAAACACTAATGGAAAAACTGATCGCCCTAAAGCACAAGCTGGATGCCATAAAAACGATGGGAACCAACGCCAAGAAAGAGGCGCTGGCCAACCTTGATGAATTTGAGCAGAGCATGGTTTCGCTAATGCTCAACCCATTAATTCGATTCGGTGTGAAGAAGTACAAAGTGGCCGAGCCACTCGATACTTCCGTACCCAGCGACCAGAAGGTAGTCGAGCTGCTGGAGAAGCTGGCGGCGCGCGAACTGACCGGGAACGCGGCCATTACTGCTGTCGAATCACTTGTTGCCTCAATGTGCGCTGACGGGCAGGACGTGTTTCGTCGCTTCCTGCTGAAAGATCCGAAAGCCGGCGTCGGTATCAGTCTGTGCAACAAGGTGTTCGAAAACCCAATTCCGAAGTTTGAGGTACAGCTGGCGTCTCCGTACAAGGAGAAAGGCGACAAATACCCATTTAAACCAAATCCCAAGGCCAAGTGGCCAATGATCGGCAGCCTCAAACTCGATGGTCTCCGGGTTATCTGCGAAGTCATCGTTGACGAGGAAGAGGTGAACTTCCTGACGCGTACCGGCAATCCGATTACGTCACTCGATCACCTTAAACCAGCCATGCTGGAGCGAGGCAGACTCTCCGGTTTCAAGCACATCTTTTTCGATGGTGAGGGTACTGCAGGTACGTTCAACCAGTCCGTGTCGGCGCTTCGCAAGAAGAACGTGAAAGCCATTGGTGCCGTTTACCACATCTTCGATTTCTTCTTACCAGAGTGGCGTGCTCAGGCAAAAAGCAAAGAGTACCTGAAAACCGGCATGAAGCTGAAAGAGCGCCTGGCCAAGCTGGTGGCGTTGTTCCGCAACACTCGCGGAGAGGATTATGCGCCAGATATCCACCTGCATCCTTTCTACATCATCCATAGCCATGAAGACTTCATCGAACGCTTTATGAAGCGCCTGGACGAGAACGAAGAAGGGGAGATGGGGAAAGATCCGGACTCTGTTTACGAGTTCAAGCGTACCCGCAGCTGGTGGAAGTTGAAAGACGAGGATTCTGAAGACGGTGAAATCATCGACTTCGAGCCAGGCGACCCGGACTCTGGTTTTGCGCATACGCTGGGCAAGATAGTGATTCGTCTGGAGAGCGGCGTCATCGTTCGTGCCAGCGGTATCAAGCATAAGTACCTGGATGAGATCTGGAACAATCAGGATAAGTATCGTGGACGCATCGTCGAGGTTCACTGCCATGAGAAAACGCCAGAAGGCAGCTTACGCCACCCGCGTCTGAAGTGGCCGAAATGTCTGCGAGATACCGAAGACCATATTGGAGATAAAGACTGATGCTCGGCCGCATTTGCCGCATTGTAGATATCACGTACTCACTGAAGGAGATTAAGGATGATCATGTTAAGTAAACGGGAGAAAGAAACTCTCCGTGAAATCAGCCAGTGGAAACAGTTCTACGCTAACTGGAAGCCAAAGACCCGTGCCAAACTGGAACGCATGAATCTTGTCGCTAACGTTTCGCCAAAAGGATGTGTGGAGAACTATCAGCTCACAGAAAAAGGACACTCATTATTGAAGGAATTGACTGAGGAAGGGGCGTTATGATGATTCCATACATCCTATTATCTTTTGCTGGCGGCGTGGCACTCGGCTTCAGTATCTGTCGCGATTTGGTCAGGCAGGAACTGAAAACTAAAACGCTTCGCATCGGTAAGCGTCTGTATCGAGTTGTTCACGAGACGGGAGTGTGGAAATGAGCAATTTGACCTCTTTCGACTGGTGGCTGGCGACATACCTTGTGGCGGCCGGCTTCGGATGTGCCTTTTACATTGGTCAGTTAATCGTAAAGCTACTGCTGATCAGATTTGCCAGCTACAAACGCATAGACGACGGTCTGTGGCGCCTGGGTTCTTTGCTGGAGACTCACTACGGTGAACTGAAGGAGAACGAATCTATCACTATTCAAGCTAAGCGTTTTACGGCCATCATCACGAGAACGCCGGAACAGAAGGTGAGTTTGATCAAAAAAATAGCAACTAAACGATGTATAGAGAAATAAGTATTTACTTACTTATCTAGTATATATAAGATTCACTTGTTTTCGTTGAGACGCGACTGTTTGAACGTTAAATATAACTGCAAACGAAGATACGTACCTGGCAGTAGCCTAAGAAGCCAAACACCAGCGAGGTCAGTTTCCAGCCTCGTCACCGAAATGGGACACACTGAGCGAGTGTGATTGCAGAACGCAGGAGAGAGCATGATACGGCACCACCCATGCTCTTTCCGATGAAGTAACAGGATGGACGGTTGGTTTCCTCATTCCATTCCATCATCCCGGTTTCAGCCAGCTAACCGTCCATCCTGTTACGTCATTTCCATTACTTATGTCGTTTAATCTTGGGTTAAAAGCGGCGACGTAACCCGGCTGGTATGGTTAGCCAGCGCACAACGTTGAGGTCACTGTTTTCTTTTAATCATACAGGTGATTCCACAGAGCTGTAGCGACTGATTAATATGTTGGGTCGAACATAAATCGGTTCAGTGGCCTCAACGTTGTGAAAGCAGGATTCTTTAACCCTCTGGTGAAATCATTGTTGCCTATGTAGCCCCTGGTTTCACAACACGGATGATTCCATACATCCGATAAGATCGAAAAATCTGGCGGCCATCAACCGCCGTGAAGGATTCAAGATCTTCGCTCTATGTGAGCGAGCCACAAGCCTCGTCTGGCACTAACGGAAAGTGCAAGTTGCGGGAAAGTCCTTGGTTGCCTGGTTGCCCATGAACAAGTACCGCCGCGAAAAATGATGGTGTAGCTCAGTGGTAGAGCGGTTGACTGTTGATCAACTGGTCGGTGGTTCGAATCCACCCACCATCGCCAACACAGCGCTGAACGGTTTGGAGTTCGCCACCACCGTCGGAACGGAAAGACTCCGCAAATGTCGCCAGACCGTTCAGCGCTGTGATAGACACGGCAGACGTTCTTAACCATTGCTTCTTAGCATCGTAGCAACACTTTTTTAGCGCAAAAATCAAAGGGGCTTCGGCCCCTTTTGCGTTGCTAAATATTTTGTTGGAGTTACATTTGAGCTATCTGCGAAACACTTTAGGGAACTCTACTGATGGCAAAGCTATTTTTCAGCTTAAAACTTTGGGAGGCTAAGACATCAATAAGAGTCATGAATATGCTCGCTGAACAAGCTGAGACAAACATTGTAAGTGCTCTCAATGATGCCGCACTTCCGGGCGCGGTATTGGAAGATGAGTTTGAAGATTATCATGAGGATGATGACGGTAATGTTTATCGGTATACGGTACCGTATTTTACCTGCGGCTCCAGTTCTGGATATAATGCTGATGAAGTAAAATCGAAACACAAACACCTGATTACACAACTTACTCGTCGTTCAGCTTTTTTGACGATGTATGGACTATTTGAACACCACGTGGTCGAATGTCTTGATGTCATGGATAAATTGTCGGGAGAGGAGACTGACAAAAAATTCAAATTGGTCGAAGACTGTCATAAGCGACTTACTGGATCTATAGGTGGCAAAGGCATCAGAAGCATTGATCATCTTGCTGCAATCAGAAATATCATGGCCCACAATGACGGTGTTGTCGAAAATTATCATAGCCTTGCAAATTCAACCTTAAAGAAATCACGTGAGATTCGCGCAGTAAACCGAGCAATGAATGAAAACGCTGGTATAACAGTCAATACTTTCGACGAGATTCTCATGAACGATCGGTTTCTGATGTATGTTGTAGGCGAGTTTGACAGATATGTTCGCGAGTTGGAGGCGGCAGTTATCTACTATCAAAAAGCATCTGTTAATTTTGGCTAAGTCATAAACTATTTATCTGTAGCACCACCAGTAGTAGGAGTGAGGCTGTTTGCATGGAGATAACAACAATGAAAATAAACAGATAATACAGATTAAAACTTCACGTTTGGAAGAAGAAAAACGCAAAAAAATCATAGGGGCATGACTACCCCTACCAATTTCACATAAGTTTTTTCCCCTGTTTGATTACACCATTCCCATCAATGTAATTAAACGTCCGATCGGAAGAAAATACCCTTTCGACTGCATTATAGATGACACATGTATTGAAATGAGCAGCTAATTTTTTAGTTGCATGATACTGACCACTTATGTCACCGAAATCCCCATACAGCACTATATCTTTCGATATGGGGAAAAGAACACAGGTATCTTCAACTAGAAAACCTGGTGAACCTGGCCTGCCATCTGTCCACATCAAGCTTACTGGGTGATCTGAAGTTATGAAGGTGCCTGATTCATCTGTAGAACGGAATAATCGCCAGCTACGGCTACGGAGCGCAGTATCAATAGCCTTAGACATTTCCATTTCTGCCGCTATGAGAAATTCACGCTTAACCGAAATTGAGAATTGCCCACCTTCGACAAAATTTTTCATCTTCTCAAATGGAACTACGGGAAGAGATTTCGCAGATTTTTCCTCATAATCTCGGATAGTATCCTCGTATCTCTCTTGATTTAAAACAGTCATTTTCGCGACCATTTCTACTATCGGGGTTATTTGAGATTGTAAGTGTTCTCGCATAGCTGGTGTTCTTACAGCGAGTAATGAAATAAAAGTGAGAAGAATATCCTTTGTTTCTCCTGAGAATGGCTTACCCTGACTAAGATTATTAAGTTCTGTAGCAACGCTACCCTCAAACTCAGCCAGTGTACTTTCGAGTACATTAGGATCAACATCTTCAGCATCAATTCTGTTAAAATCTCTAACTCCTCCTACATTTCGAGTGTTAGATTCGAAGATTTTTTTATTTTTTAGATCAAAGGCAGTAAGCTTTGATTTCACACCTCTATTTTTCGTAAATCCTCGCAAATAGCACTGAGAAAGGTAGTGATGATGTCTAGCTTGGTTCACAGTTATTCCTTATGACGCAAAAAATGTAAATATGAATTGTGATAATATTATTCAGTTAATGCATTCTCAAACTGAACTTAGCCTTTGAAATGTAAATTACAACCTGCACGGAATCCTCCTCCTATTTCGAGATATTCAGCTCGTGTCGTACCAGTCAGGTGCATAGACTGCTCTGTAAACTGGGCCATATCATGGCTACACTTTTTGGCCGTTGCTTTGTAGCCGCGGTTGCACATTGCATAAACAACGTTTGGATCGGCAAACTGTGAACGCTGTGCTATGGCGTTGCACGTCGTTGAGACTCTCGCTAATGCCTGTTCCGGACTCAATTCTCCAACGAGTGTTGCTTTCTGCGAATTATTAAGTTTGCTGCAATCTAGTCTGCGTGCGGCAATGCGTTGCTTTAGATAGGTTTTCTGAGCATAATAAATGTCAAAATCCTCTCTTTGCATCGTGGCCACGCCTCCAGATTTTGCGGGTATGCTGTTAACTTTGGCTAACTCCAAGCATAATTCACTATTGTCATTTATTGTTTTCAACTGGTCTACCGCTGTCTTTTCTGCTGATGGGGCGTAATGCCCGCTACACCCCGTTAATGTTGCAACTACAGCTGCATAAATTGTTAGACGCTGCATTAAATGCCCTCATGTGTCTTATACAAGCAATATAGGTTGGATCGGATAACAGAAATTTTGTGGTCTTAGCGTATTATTTTATCAATATTTATTAGTGATAAATTGATCTTGCATCGCTGATATAACATTTAAATCCGCACTCGTAGGTAATGACTTACTTATTATTTGTGAGTATAGTTCTTTCGGTAACTCACTTGAAAGGACTCAATATGGGAAACAAACGTAAACAGGCGCGTCGCGCAGCTCGTCAGGCTCTGAAGTCGAAACCACGCATCCACGGTTACGAAATTGACACAATCATCGTTGACGAACTGGCTGCCGCCCATGCTCTGCCACCAAAACCTAAACGCGACAACTCTCCCATCGAAGCGCGTAACGAGGCCCAGGCCCGCTATCTTATCTCTCTCGATACCAAACCTCTGACGTTCGCCACTGGTGAAGCCGGTTGCGGCAAGACCTACCTGGCTGCTGCCGTCGCAGCGCAGCGTCTGCTGGATAAGGAAGTCGGGAAGATCATCGTGACGCGTCCGGTATTGCAAGCAGAAGAAGATCTGGGCTTCCTTCCGGGTGACATGAGCGAGAAGTTCGCCCCGTTCTTTCGGCCCGTCTATGACGTGCTACAGAAGCGTTTGGGTGGCTCATTCCTTGAATATTGCTTAAAGCCAGAGGTGGCCAAAGTAGAAATTGCCCCCTTCGCTTACATGCGTGGGCGAACGTTCGAGAACGCTGTAGTCATTCTCGATGAGGCACAAAACGTTACAGCGTCACAAATGAAAATGTTCCTTACCCGTATGGGCGAGAACGTAACTGTCATTGTGAACGGGGATGTGACGCAATGCGACCTGCCAGGCAATGTTAAGTCTGGTCTGGAAGATGCACTGGAGCGTTTTAAACCTTCCTCCCATGTTGGCCTTATTGAGTTTGCGACCGAAGACTGCGTGCGTTCTGAGCTATGCAAAGTCGCACTGGAAGCCTATCAGTAAGGGGAAGCCAATGACCAAGGAGTACCTGCCACACCAGAAACGTGTCATGGATGAACACGAAGAACTGTGTGGCCGCATCAAAGAACTGGAGGCGTACATTGCCGGCGACGGGTTTGCTCGCCTGCTGTATGTCGACCGCATCATCCTCATTAAGCAGCTGGACACGATGAAGGCGTATGACCTGATTCTTCGTGCCCGGATCGCTCGTTTTTAACGTAAGGAAACCAAAATGACCGATATGGATATCGAAAAAGAGATTGTGGCCAAAGGCAAAACGGCCGCGCGTGTTACCCCGGAACGCATTGAAGCCGTTATCTCAGGCGAGTTTTACTTTACCGGCGCGGACGGATATCGCAGCTCACCGTTGTGGCTGAAGCAGGAAGAGCCTGAACCGGCCCCGCAATCACTCGAACTGCTGACATTCTGCGTTCTTGTGCTGGAGAACGGCTTTACCGTAACCGGCGAGTCTGCGTGCGCCAGCCCGGAGAACTTTGACCCGGAGATCGGGCGTAAAATTGCACGCCAGAACGCAATTGCCAAAATCTGGCCCCTGGAAGGCTATCTTCTCAAGCAGCAGCTGCACGGGGTGAAGTGATGAAGGTCGTTATCTACGGACGCGATAATTGCTCATACTGCAAACGTGCGGTCGAGCTGGCGAAGCAGCTGCACGGCCACGGCTTTGGTGATTACGAATACATCGATATTGTGTCTGCCGGCATCGACAAAGAGAAGTTGAGCGACCTGGTTGGCAAGCCGGTGGAAACCATACCGCAGGTGTTCGTAAATGGTGAACCTATCGGCGGCTATACAGAATTTGCTGCTTTTGCGAGCACTCTGTAATACAATACGGCTCCTTTTGGGGCCGTTTATTATTTGTCGCTTTCATCAACACAGCGTACACTTAGTTACGAGCCATCGAGTTGTTAAGAGGTTTTATGCGTTTAGAAAATTGCCTTGAAGATATGAGTGTCATTAGCAATGCTCTTGCTACTGTGACCTCTAACGCTTCGCGTTTTTCAAATGAAAAGCCTAAAGCCAAATCTGGGCGTGCCTTTATTGAGCCGCTTGGATATCGACGCTTCCGTGGCACGGTGAAGCACTCTGCGAAATTCGCAGGATTCAAAGTACAAGCCTATGTGAGTACTGCGGGTATTCCTGTTCAAGAGAACCGTGATGCGGCACAGCTGGCAGAGATCGAAAGCAAGCTCGCAGAATTGACGGCGAAACACGTTCGCCTGGCTAATGCCATCTCTGGATGGAAAGCGGAAAAGATTCGCAGCAGCTTCGGTGAAAGCCGTTACGAAGAACTGAAGAACGTTGACCTGACCATTCGTGGTTTGGAGGGATTCGTTAACAAGTTGATTCGTGACTCTGAGCAACCTCATCCATACTTGAAGCGCCTGAGCGATTCTGTAACTGAGTATCGTTTGGCTATCTCTGATCTGCTATTGATTTTAAATCAGTGTTTTAACGACGTAGACGTCATCGAATCGCAGACTGGCCTCATTGATGAGGACGTCTTCGCCAACTTCTCATTCCATTGAGGTTGAACGATGAAGGTCACATGGAACAGTGATAGTTACGCCCAATTTTTACAGCCGACCTTCGATATAAAGCCTGACTTAAAGATCACGTTACTCAACGATTTCACGTCGCTTAAACAAGGCATGTACCCAGCCGTATTCGGGAAAGATGGCCCGTATACGGCTCCGGGTGCTATTGTGTCCTCCCGCGTTTATCACGTTCATCTCTTGTTCACGAAGCAAGAACGAACCAGCAGCCGCAACAGATTCAATTGCACAAGCGACCGCGCACTCGTTTACAGTCAACATGCACATTTCCAAGATGTGTATAGCCTATTGGCAATCTTCCCTAACAACGCACATCAGTTTGCGAAAGATCCAAAAATTATGGCCGATATCGCTGCATACGCCGCCGCATTTCAAGCTCTCACTAATCCGTGACAATCACGCTAATAAAATCTCAGAATTTAAATTTTCGGCCTTAAATGATTCCATACCTATTAAGTATGGAATCATTGTACAAAACAGGCTATTTTATGGTTGATCATACAAAAACTTATGCCTAATATACTGTTTATACATACAGTAAATAGGGCTTCACTCAGTGAGTGGACGATGAAAAACACCTTTGATAAAGCACGCGCAGCAGAAAACACCTCTCGGGAAGCCATCGAGTACCTCGAACGCGCTTCCGGTTTGTCGGCAGTGTCGACCGCCAAATTCGACGGTGACATGTCGTTTTCTTCCGCCTTCATGTTATTCACTCGCTTATCTTTACTGATAACGAGACGTCGACCTGAAATAGCCGTTCATTGTGTTTTGATACATGTAATGCCGCATATCTCTGATGTAAAGGTAAGTGATATAAGTAGGGTCTTGGTCAACCAGCTGGTGAACCCACTGATACTGGAAGGCAAGATCGTCCAGGGCAGACGCGTGTTCTCCCTGATGAAACAGTTCCTGAGCTGGTGCGCCTTTCAGGGGCTGATTGATACATCACCGTTGAATGATATGTCGCTCAATAGAGTTGCCGGTGGCGCAAAGCCAGTGCCGCGCGAACGTAAGCTGACTGACGCCGAGGTCTGGGTATTCTGGAACGTCTGGGATTACTTCAATGTGTGCGAAGGCACAAAGTGGGCGGCCAGGCTCTGTCTTGTCGCTGCCAGACGACCCGATGAAGTGCTCCGGGCCAGAAAGGATGAGTTCAACCTTCAACGTGATGTATGGAATCAAGGTACGCGAAACAAATCGGCCAGACAGCACGCGCTGCCGTTAAGCCCATTGATGCGTCAATGCGTGGAAGAGTTGTTCGAGTACGGGAAAGACAGCCAGTGGCTCGTTCCTTCGAATAAGAAGAAGGGCGTGGATACGCCAATGTCTAAGGTGGCCATTGCCCAGGCACTGAGAAGGATACTGGAACGACCTGAGTTGATGGAGGTTGAGTCATTCACCCCACGCGATCTGAGACGTACAGCGCGTAGTTATTTCCCTGCTCTGGGGATTAATCAGGAGGTGGCCCGTAAGATTATGAACCACAGTCTTGAAGGGATAGATCGCGTCTATGATCGCCACGATTATATGGATGAGATGCGAGACGCCTTGAATAACTTCTCAACGTACATCGCATCTATCGTTAATCAAACAGACTTAGACGAGATAGACCACAAATTCAAGGGAGATCGTCTAGCCACGGAGCTTATTCGTGTAAATTTCTCACAGTGACTTGATGGCCTCTACCACCTTTTCTGACGCACCATGTTGACCGTCAAAACGGTTACGGAACGCTTCTAGAACGAGTTTTTCATCAGCGGAGAGAGGTGCAGTGCCCTCTTCGCGAAAAAACTCAAGCAGCTCAGGATGACGTTCTTCCAGAACCATCAGCATCAGTCGAACCGGATCTGCATCCAGCGCTTCGGCTAATGCTCGAACCTTATCTACTGGAAGTGGGATTTTGCCGCTTTTGATGAGAGAGAGATTGTTGGCGTTCTTGTACCCAACCTCTTTGGCAATGGTAGCCTGACTTTTAGGCGAGATTGTGATTAACGAGTCAATGTAAGCTGCGTAGCGACCTTGTTTGATCTCTGTTTCGTTGGTAGCCATGTAGTGAACCTTGCGTGTTTTGTTTATCTCTGGTAAGTGCTTACTGATATTACAGCAAAGGCCAGGGTTGTAAAGACTTATCTATTTAATTTCGGTAGGCACAAAATCCCGGCATACCGCCATTATACTATGGTTTTTAGGCGATTTGTCACTATTCGCTTACAGAAATAAGTAAGACGCATCTGATATAGTTGCATTCCATATTGATACAATAGGTAGTAGTATTGCCGAACTTTCAAATGTGTTCAGTTGGATGATATGAAATGAAAAATATAACTTCTAAATTGACCGCCCTTGAGGTTGGACACGCATATGCGATTGGACTGGATGGCGTCGCGACGATCCTGACAGAACTAGAATCTGAAGAGCTTCCCGTGGAAATGGTTGATACGACGGTTTTCACTTTTGAGCTAAAAAATAAACATTTCACTCTCATCAATACCGGTTGCGGCTCCCTTGCCGTGAGAACCATTTAAAACACATTCCTGCCTATAGATGCCTGTACGAACAGCTTAGTTGCCTGTTCGTACAGTGATAAATTACGCACATCAGAAAACAAATTGTTTTAATAACAAGGAAATTCTCATGTCCAAAGCCATGACCAGATCTGTGCTGAAAGAGGTACAGGACTTTCGCGACTGCGTAAAACGAGTTGTAGCGATGCTATCAGGCAAACAGATACCTGTTGCAGAGCGAGGCAATGAAGCATATGTCCGCTACAACCGGCGCGGCGAACCAGTGCTGGTAAACATCCCATCTATACCGGACGACGCGTCACCAACCCTCATGAACGCAGTACGTGGTTTTCTCGACCATGAGGTAGCCCATATCCTCTTTACTGATCCGAAAGTCGCAATGAAGATGCGCGAGAAAGGAAAGGCTCCGTCTACCGGGCTTTGGAACGCGCTGGAAGACGTTTTTATTGAACGCAGAATGGGACAGGTATTCAACGGAACTCGTCGCAATTTGCTGGCCACACAGAACCTGGTGATCGACAAATACTTCAAGGGCAAAGTGTCAGAGGCGGTTTCAATCTGCCACGGCAACCAGCGTGAATTGTTCCTGAAATTCTTCCTTTGCCCGGTCGTTCGCGCCTGGGATGGCCAAAGCCCTTTCATCGACTTTATGGAAGAACACTGGCACCTCATCGAGAAGCCTGTGGCCTTGCTCAAAGAGCATGGTATCGACGTGGCCGTTCGCAATATGTCGAACACAGAAGACTGCGTGAAGGTAGCAGCTGCTATCGCCCAAATCATGCAGGATATGAAAGACAAGCCAGAGGGCAAATTACCAGAGCTTAAATCGTCTGCTAGGAAGCCGTCGAAGAGTGAGGATGAGTCAGAGGAAACCCCAGAAGCCGGTGACGAACCGACTCATAGTGAATCAGCACCAAAGCGTACCAAAGGCGAAGACGACGACAAGGAAGAGCAAGAAGATGATGCCTCAGAAGAGGAAGAGTCTGGGGATTCTGATTTGCCCGAATCAGTAGATAAGGACTTACCTACAGAGGATAAAGAAATTAGTGATACAGAAAGTAAATATACAGAAGCAGGCGAAGAGGAATCAGGAGACACCCCAGAATCCGATGATGCCGGCATGGAATCAGGTGATTCTGATGACGAAGGTGGTAGTGATGACACTGGCTCTCCAACGCCTGGTGATGGCATTCGCGAAGACGCCGATGACTCCGATGGTTATGGCTCTGGCGCCGCTGGCGATGGGGATAGTGATAGTGATGACGGCGAAGACTCCGATGCCGGTCACGGGGAGTCGGAAGGAGAAGGCGAAGAGGAAGATGATGCCGCCGATCAAACAGACGGCGAAGGTAAAGAAAATGAGGATGCTGCGGAAGCGCCTGAAGACAGTGAGTCAGGCTTTGTTCCTGCTCCGGATGAAATGACTCTGGAGGACGCACTCAAGGCGCTCGACGAGATGGAAGACGGAACAGGCGAAATGACCGAAGACGCACTGTCGGCCACCATCAGCAAAGAGCTTATGAGCACCTCACTTTCTGAGTATCGCCCATACGATCGTTCATACGACTTTATCGGGTTGATTGATGAGGCTGAAGAGCATGTAAAGCGCACCAGAAAGACGTTCGGCGCAATCCCGATGCACTCACCGGTCGATCGCTACCGCATGGTTCCGGAAGGCAGAAAGCTCTTTGAACTGAAAATCGAAAAACATCTGTCAGCAGGCGTTTCTTCGACTCTGGCCAAAGACCTGGAGCGAGCTATCGCCAGCCGCAACCGAGTTCAGTTTATCCCAGGCCAGAGACGTGGGCGGATACATGGCGCGAACCTGTATCGTCTGGCAATGAACGACGACCGCGTGTTCCGCAAGAAAGAAGACCACAGAGCGGTGAACGCGTGCGTCCAGCAGGTGATCGACTTGTCCGGCTCAATGGGCGGCAGGAAGATTCAACTGGCACTCGCCAGCGCCTACACCATTGCGGATGCTCTGGATCGTATCAATGTGCCTAACATCATCACCGGCTTTACCACGTTTGGTAGCCCAGATTATGAAACCATGTCGAAGCGCGGGTTTACTCGTTTCGAGGCGCTAATGCTGCCCATTATCAAAAACTGGAATGAGAATGCCAACTCTCCAGAGATCCGCGCCCGCATGGGCTGCGTGTGTGAGACATTCCCCCTGCTCAATAACGTCGATGGTGAGAGCGTCGCGCAGCTGGCGACTCTGTTTGCAGGGCGAATGGAGGACAAGAAGATCATGCTGGTTATGAGCGACGGGGCGCCATGTGCTGCAGGCGATGGGTTCCATCAGCATTTGCGAACCGTCACCAAAGAAATTGAGACGTTGAGTGACATCGATTTGATGGCTATCGGCGTTCTGACCGATGCACCACGGCGTTACTACAAAAATTACGCACTGGTAAACAGCGTAGAAGAGTTAGGGCCGTCAGTCGTCACTGAGCTATCTCGTATCATTCTTGGGTAATGGCTTTACCCGTAAAAATAAGTAATCACTTACTATACAGCCTGATATATTTATATAAGATATACCCCACGAACGACAAACAGTAAGGAAAAACACATGACCGCTACTGCACTACAGCAAGAAGAACATTTGCCGGAAGCCATCGTCTGCAAGTGGTGTGGCAAATCCTTTCATTACCTGAAATCCCATATCTCTATGGGCCGCTGCGAGAACATTCCTGAGTCCGCGAAAGGTCTGGACGTGGACGAGGTGGTGAAAATGTACACCACTGCGTTTCCGGATGAACCAACGATCTCTCGCACGGCACTGGCCAAACTCAATGAGAAGCGTGCCGAAAAGCATTCAGGCGAAGGAAAAGTAGCGGAGATTAGCGCACACCCGGGCTACGCAGGAACGGTCGAATACACGACCGAACTGGTGGCCGCGCACGAGCTGCTTGGCGTAACGATCAAAGAGCTGGGAACGCCACGCGGAAAACCACTACAGGTGACAGTCAATGTCAACACGCCATATCCGGAGTTCGTACCGGAAGCGAAGAAGAACTATGTGTATGGCGACTTCGACCTGATTAAAGACATCTTCATGATGCTGGAAATCGGAATCCCAGGCTATCTCTGGGGTCATGCAGGAACCGGTAAATCTTCTCTTCCTACGCAGCTATGCGCCCTGCTGAATCGACCACTGATCCGCGCCCAGCATACGGCGTCTATGGAAGAAGCACACGTTACAGGCCAGATCCTCGCTCGCGATGGCTCCACCTACTTCGAGCCGGGTTTGCTGGCGCTGGCGATGAAAAATGGCTGGGTGTACCTCGCTGATGAATATGACTTCGCGTTCCCGCAGATTCTGGGTGTGTACCAGCCAGTTCTTGAAGGAGAACCGCTGATCATCAAAGAGGCAACTCCGGACTGGCGCCGTATCACTCCGCATAAACGCTTTACCTTCATTGGCACTGGAAACACTAACGGCTCTGGCGACGAAACGGGTCTCTATCAAGGAACGAACATCCAGAACGCGGCGAACTTCTCGCGCTTCGGCATTGTTTCGAACGTGAAGTACATGAGCACTAAGGCTGAAGTCAACATGCTGGCTGAGGCTGGCGTCATCCGCGAATACGCCGAGAAGATGGTGAAATTCGCGAACCTTGTCCGTGAAGGTTATGAACAGCATCTGATCAGCCAGCCAATCGGCCCTCGCGAGCTGCTGCTGTCCGCAAAAATCGGAATGATGCGCGGTGATTTCTCTGCCGGCATCGAAAAGTCGTTTATCAATAAACTTCCATCCACGTCTGCACAGGCAGCGCGTGAAGTGGTTCAGAAGATCTTCGGTTAATCGTGCGTAAAGGATGTTTCGGCTCTCTTATCGCAGCGTCTGAAACTGGCCGGGCTTGTCTGGCGTGTCCGGATAGGCCCGAGTGCCACCAGTCAGCCAAAGAGGTTGCGATTTCGATGTATGGGAAGTTCGTTGGCTTCCCCAATGACAAAATCAAGAAAACCAGAAAGGTAAAAACACATGAAGGCTCTGATGGTCAGAACTGACTTCTCCCTGGGAGAGTCGGCTTTAAAAGCAGAAAACGCGGTGAAAATCGCGAGAGACGCTGGCTACACCGCTGTCATTTCCGCTGACAGCATGAACATTGCCAGTGTGATCCCCTTGCAACGTGCCGCTGGCGACGACATGGCGGTTATTTGTGGTGTTAAGCTGAATGTTGTCGACGATCCGACATACGAGCACCGCGCCCGCCTTGCGAAAGAGTCAGTGGGATGTATGGAATCATTGGTACGTGATCGCAGCTACTGCTTCACGGCACTGATAAAGAACGAGCAAGGTTATCGCGACGTGTGCGAACTGATGACCTTAGCCAACAAGCGCGAGCAATTCTACTTTGTCCCGCGTCTGGCGCTTGACCAGCTGGCGGCCGCATATGCCAAAGGCAACATCATCCTGCTGACGTCTGACATTGGCAGTGTATTCCAGCGCCGGGACTTCGCAAAGATTATCGGGACGCTGGTGACAGCTGGAGGACGCGATAACATCTACAGCGTGGTTTATCCGCACCCTACCCCATTCTACGACCAGATTAACGTCCGGGCGATGAAAGTGGCGAGCGCACTGAAAATAGAGCCAGTGGCGTTCTATCCCGCTTATTACGAAGCGGTCGACGACGCTGACATTAAAGACATTGCGCACATGGTTACGAACAACATCAAAATCGACCAGCCGCATCGTCTGCGTATTCCCCACCAGCGAGATAACGCCGTTAATGGTCGCCGCCATCTCCTTGAAGCGCTGAAAGCCTTCTCCGTTCGAATGGATGTGCCGGTAACAGCTGCAATGGCCTCAACAACGCAGGACACCATTATTGAAGCCTGCACATGGCGCTGGCATGAATTGTCACCAGCACTGCCCAAGATGGCAGACGACGAGCCTGCAACGCTGATGAAGCTGGCTGTCGCGGGGCTGCGCAAGCGTCTTACTACCAAAGAGTTTGGCTACACACCACCGGCTTCTGAGCACCGTGTGTATGTTGATCGCCTGAAGTACGAAATGGACACTCTGACCCGCCTGGGCTTCTGTGGTTACTTCCTGATGGTGCGCGACCTGATGAATCACAGCCGTGAAACTGGCATTCCTGTCGGGCCAGGTCGTGGTTCCTCTGCCGGTTCTCTGGTAGCGTGGTGCATCGGCATAACCAACGTCGATCCTATCCGTCACGGTCTTCTGTTTGAGCGTTTCATCAACCCTGAACGTCTCGACTTACCGGATGCGGATCTGGACTTCAGCCAGGCACGTCGTCATGAGGTGATCGAGTATCTGAATGAACGCTATGGCGAAGATTACGTTGCAGGTATTCCGAACTTCACCTATCTGGGCGCTGCTTCCGCGCTGCGCGACACTGCACGTATTTACGGTGTCGATGCTGCGGATATGGCGGTATCCAAAGAGTTCAAGAATCTGGAAGACGATAGCCTGTCTCTGGAAGAGCTGCGCGAACAACTGGCCAGCCTGGACAAATACGCCACGAAAAACCCGGAAGCGTTCAAAGCGGCGTGTAAGCTGCAAAGCCTGATGCGTGGTTTTGGTCGCCACGCTGCGGGGATGATCGTCGCTGGCGTTCCACTGGTAGAGCGCACGCCCGTCGAGTTGCGTGGCAATGCTCGCTGTATTGCGTTCGATAAACGTTACTGCGAGGCGATGGGGCTGATTAAGCTGGACGTTCTCGGTCTGGCAACGCTCGATCTGCTGGATAGCGCGAAACGCTACATCAAAGAGAGTACCGGGGAAGACATCAATCTCGATGCTATCCCACTGGACGATCGCAAGGTTCTGGATGGGTTCGCTGCAGGGTACACGCAGGGCGTATTCCAGCTGGAGTCCGGCCCCATGCGCAAGCTGCTTAAAGATCTGGGCGGTGGCATTGAGCCAATGAGCTTCAAAACCGTTGTCGCCACGACCGCACTCTTCCGACCTGGCCCGATTCAATCCGGCATGTTGGACGACTATGTCTCCGTGGCCAAAGGCTTCATGGCTCCACAGTCGCTGCACCCGGTACTGGACGAACTTACCGCGGAAACCAACGGCGTGATTCTGTATCAGGAACAGACGATGAACGCGACACGATTGCTGGCCGGCTTCACGATGGCCGAAGCTGATGGTGTGCGTAAAGCGATCGGTAAAAAGGATATGGAAAAGATGAAGAGCATGGGCGAGAAGTTCGTCGTTCAGGCTCAAGCTGGTTGGATCGATGTTGAGATGGAAGACGGCACCACGCAGCGTATTCACCGCGCGGAACACTTCAAATGTGAGGACGGCGCACTGCGGACGGTCGAAGAAGCGCTGGAGGCAGGTGTGAAATTGCCTATGGCTGCTGTACGCGTTACAGGGTCACAACCGGGCTTGTCTGAGACGAAAGCTAAGGAGATCTGGGATGCCTTCGAGAAGAACGGTGCGTATCAGTTCAACAAATCACACTCCGTTGCCTACTCGCTGATCAGCTATCAGTCTATGTGGTTAAAGACACATTACCCTGCTGAGTTCTTCGCTGCTGCGCTCACCATTCTGGGCGAGGATAAGCACCAGGGGCTGGTTAAGGATGCGCTGACCTATGGCATTCGCGTATTGCCACCAGACGTTAATATGTCATCTAACCGAATTGAGATCCGCACGCTGGAAGACGGCAGCCAAGTTCTGTATGCGCCCTTCTCTGCTGTGAAAGGCTGCTCTGAGAACGGATGCCAGGCCATCATGAGAGCGCGTGAGAAAGTTGGCGGCAAATTCGAATCGCTGGCGCAATTCGAGGAAGCTGTAGAGAAGCGTGCATGTAACAGCCGGGTACGCGAGTCACTGCAAAAAGTAGGTGCGTTCGCATCAATTGAGCCGGGCAGTCTGCCAGCGACAGATCCGGAACGACTGCGCGACCAGGCAGAGTTGATGGGCAATCTGGTGATCGACGCTGTAAAAGCCTCTCGACCGTTCGAGATGAACCCTAAGCGCTCTGCTGAAGTGAATGTACTGATGACTCGCATGGCGGCCGAAATGGGTCTGGGAGACGACCTGATCCGTCCAAGCATTGGTATTAAGCCGAAAATCATGGTCATTCTGGACAACGCGAACGGCAATGATGGGCGTACCGGTTACTTCATGGAGAACGGCTACGACGACTTTAAGGCGAAATTACTTACTTCAGGCGATCTGCGCATGGGCGATCTCTACGTGACTGGCGTGTGCAAAAAGGTGAAGGACAAAGAGAAGGATTACACCAAAGACGAGATCGGCCAGTTCACCGACTTTATGCGTGAAGAGATCAATCTGGTGCGTCCGACCTATGTGCTGACGTGTGGCAGCCGGGCGACGTCGCTCTTCAACAACAAGAGCAAACCATCCGACCTGGTTGGACGCAAAGAGTATCTGCCAGAGCTGGATGTGACCGTTTTCTACGGATTTAACCCGAACATTTTGTACTTTCGCCCAGAGGAAGGCGAAAAGCTGGAAGCAATTCTGGCAGAGGTAGCGGAGACTATTAGCAAATGAACAAAGAGAACACCATGAACGAGGCTCAGAAGATTGCACAAGCGCTGGCGGCTATCCCAGCAGATTTTCGGGATAAGGCAGTTGCAGCCACCATGCGGTCGCAGTTCTGGGAAATCATCGACTGCCCGGTCACGTTAGATCTGGCGCTGGCGTTCGCCGGGCTGGATGGCGCCGATAAAGTCAGTCGTCTGCGTAAATGTGCCAGAGCGCTGGCGCTCAAAACGCAAGATCCGAAGGCGTGCCAGTATCTGCTGGAGATCTACGAATCGGATAACCCAGAGGAACAGCTGGAGGCGTTCAAAGTGTTCCGCAATCGGCTGGTACTGAAGGTGGCCAAAGAGTTTATGGAAGTGAACAAGATTGGCGATGTGAGACAGTACAGGCTGAAGCGCCAGACCAGAGTCACGCTATCCAATATTTTTGGTAAGAAAGTCGCTTAATGAAATGGCCCGATTCTTTCGGGCATTTTCATTAATAGTTATATATGTTATTTCTTATGATCTCTTGAATTTGCACATTGACGGGGAAACAGCTTTCCATTTCATCTTTAAAAATAGAACTCTCACCTCTAAAGTGATATGCCAAATTTGAGAAGTAATCTAGCAGTCGGTCTAAATGAAGATCGCATAGTTCCATATATTCCTGAACTACAGGGTATTGCATGACAAGTAGTTTATTATCAGTTTTAAGTCTTAAAAATTCATCATAGTCATTAAGCAATCTATTCAAGGAATGAGGATAGGTCTCCCAGGCAACAGGGAATTTAAAATCCTCTTCCGGCAAACCTGATTCTTCAATTTCTTCATTTACTTCGTTAATGACTTTCATAAGTTCATGTTTTGAACTCGTTGCCATCTCAACAACTTCCTTGTCAAGCTCGGTCATCCATAGCTTCGACCAATCCTGCTTGTGCATTGGACGAAGACGATGCTTGTGCGATTCAAAGATAATATTAGTTTTTGAATCCTTATTTTTTCGTGCCTTCTCAGAATAGTTATCAAGGCTTTCACTATCTAAATGACGCCAGTATATTTCAGGCTCATCTTTAATATTCATTTCATTAAGACTTACAAGCACAATTACTACCGGCTCATGTTGAGAACTCCAATAGCCAAGGTTATCAAGACCAACTCTAACACTTAAACTTTCTTCCATCTGTCTTGAGGTAGTTTTAACCTGAACAGAAATAAAAGCCCCTGTTGATTTGGTGTCATCTGCAAACATTTCAACCTGAGCATCAATTCCCATGTCAACACTCAATAGTCGACAAGGCCAGCCAAAGTATCGTGATATCCAGTAGGCGAATAAATACTCCCCGGCATGTCCGTAGGCACTGGATTTTGGGTAAATCATCGCCTCTTTTGGTGACTGGTTGTTTGTCTTTGGTGATTTCATTTTTAATTCCTTGTTAAAGCTCAATCTTCCCCTTTCGCCCCAAAAATGTCTACCGCCAATCATGGCAGTAACCCTCCATTTGTTTGATATAATCAGATACACAAAAGTAAGCTGGAACCTATCAATATGAACACCGATATCTACGAAAAAATCATGTCCGACCTGGAGTTCGACCGCGACAATCTGGAGGAAGTCTGGCGTCAGCAACCGCGCCTCTTGATGGAGTACGGCTCTAAGCTGGCGCGGGCAGAACGAGAGGTCGCAGATGCAAAACTCTCCCTTGATGCGATTGAGGCGAAAATCTACGACAACGAGCGTAAGAACCTGAGCATGAACGGAATTAAGTTCAATGAATCCGTACTGGAGGCGAAGGTTAGAACTAACCCACAATACCTCGCAAAGCGCCAGAAACTCGACGAAGCACGGCACATTGCAGATCTGTACAAGCACGCTGTAGCCGCCTTCTCACACCGCCGCGACATGATTGTCCAGGCGTCCAAAATGGCTATCGTAGAGATTGAACGTTTGGGCGCCGAACGTTTCCACTCCCCCCGTTAATTTATGCTAGATAGTAAGTAAGTACTGATCTATCATTTTTTCGCTCGAAAGAGCCAAGAGTAAACGAAAGCCCAACGCGCATAGCGCCAATGGCCACAATCACAACAAGGAGAAATACATGTCTAAGTCATTACTTGATCTGCTTAACAAGACCCGTGGCGATATTGCTTCTAAACGTGGCAATAACGTTGATGTGACCCGTCTGAAAGACGGCAATAACTATCTGCGCATTTTCCCGAACAAGGACGACCCGAATGGCCTGTTCTTCCAGACTTTCGGTATGCACTACGTTAAGCATCAGAATGAGGAAGGCAAAGATGTAACCACCGCCTACATCTGCGAACAGCACACCCACGGCCACGCTTGCCAGCTGTGTGAGATGGTTATGGAAGGTCGTGCTCGCTTTAAGGGCAACAAAGCGATGGAAGAGCGCATTAACAGTATGCGTGCTACACCGCGTTATCTGGTCAACGGTGTTCTGTCTGCGCGCGAAGACTTTGCAGACGCAGAGAAATGCCAGCTGATTGAGCTGCCGTCTACGGTCTTCGACGATATCTGCAAAGTGATGTCCGAAGATATTGCGGATGATATCGGCAACCCACTGAGCAAAGAAGAAGGCTATGCGTTCCTGATTAAGCGTACCGGTTCCGGTCGTGACACCAAGTACGACGTATCCCCGAAACGTAAAGTCTACAAAGGCGACATTCCTGAGAAGCTCTGGACTACCCAACACGATCTGATCGCATACGCGAACCAGGCTGACGAAACCCGTCTGCTGTCTACTGCTCGCACTATGGGTCGTCTGATTGGTATTGCGGCTCCGGCAGCAACAATGTCCTCTCCGGCCATTTCTTCCGCTGCGAAATCAGCTGCTGCTGAACTGCCAGGCTTTGGCTCTATCACTGGTCATACGGAAGGTGCAGCTGCTGTCGCTACAGCACACACTCCGGCTCCAGAGTCCACCAGCCTGGTTGATGAAGAGATCCTGCGTGCCGCTGAAGCTGAGTTCAAGCCGGAAACTAAACCGGAAGAAGTTAAAGCTCCGGAAGCCGCCGCAGCTGCAAGTGCTTCAGCATCTGCTGCCGCTGCATCTGCACCAGCTGACGAAGGTCTCGACGACCTGCTGGCTGAACTGGACGCTCTGTAATCCCATAACGTGACCAGTAAGGCGTCTACGGACGCCTTACTTTTTGGAAGGAGTGTACCGGTGAATTATCTCTTTGTGGACGGTAACAGCCTGGGCTATTACCACCAGCAATCCGACAAATTACACAACGGCGAGATGGAAGTTCAGGCGGCTTTTGGCTTCGTGAAGAACGTTCGTCGTTACGCCTCAATTCTCCATGCCCGCCCAATGATCTTGTGGGATGGATTCAGCGACAAACGTCGCGACTTCTACCCGGAGTACAAAGCGAATCGCGATGACGACCCGGATATGAAGAAGATGAAAGAAGGCTTTGCCATCCAGAAGCCGTACATCTTGAAAATGATGACCGCGCTGGGCGTTAACCAACTCATTGCAAAGGACGCAGAAGCGGACGACCTGGCTGGAATGCTGGTCTCTCGCCTGGCTCCGCAGCCGACCGTCGATCACATCTACCTGCTGACTGGCGATGGCGACTGGCTCCAGCTGGTTCGCGAGAATGTGAGCTGGGTAAGCCTGCGTGAAGATGCCAAGCACAAGCAGGTGAACTTCGAACAGTTCGCAGAGCTGACCGGTCTGCCAACGCCACGAGCGTTTCTGGAAGCGAAAGCGTTGCAGGGCGATAACTCGGACAACATCAAAGGCGTCGGCGGCATTGGTGATGGTGGCGCGAAAGAGCTGCTTCATGAATGGGGAAGCGTGGCCGCAATGGTACGCGGCATTAACGACGGCTCCATTGTCATCAACAAAGGTCGCTATAAGACGGCATTCAACAAGCTGGCAAAGAACGCCTTCAACGAGAAGACGGGCTGCCGGATGCTCGAAGCCTTTAAGCGCAACATGATGCTGATGAACCTTATCGACACAAAATTCCCACCCAGCGAAATCGAGTCGATTAAAGGCGCACGCGACATGAATGTCTTCGAACAGATGTGTTACGAGCTGAATTTCCGGTCGTTTCTGGAAGATCTGGAAGTGTTTGTTCTGCCGTTTGAGAGGTACTGCTGATGTTGAAATCCATCATTAATGGCGGGGCAACTACGCCAACCATGCTGGCTAAAGAGATTGTCTTCTGCCACGGCGAGCACGCTGTGGTGGCGCTGCCGAACATTCTGGGCGCTGCTGGCATTTCTGCTACTGAGCGTGAGTTCGCGCTGGTCAGCGAGCAGGTCGTGAAGATCATCGCTCGCGTCGCCAAACACCTGAACCACGACGCAATCAAGTTTGACGAAGCCGCTGCTTCGAAGCGAATCAACGAATCAAAAGGAGCCTAATCATGGCAAAAGGCAAATCCGCACTGGCACTGGCGCTGAAAAAGAAAATCGGCAGCAATGACGAGATCCAGAAGGTCTCCAACTGGATTGACTCCGGTTTCCCTCCACTGAACAAAGCAATTTCCGGACGTTACGACGGTGGTTTTCCGTGTGGGCGTATCGTTGAAGTCTTCGGGCCACCAAGCGCTGGTAAAACCTTTTTGGCGACGGCTGCAATGGTGTCAGCACAGAAACAGGATGGTCTGGCCGTATTCCTTGACCACGAAAACAGTTTCGACGTTGGTCTGGCGGTGGCGAACGGACTGAACGCAGACGAAGACGACGGTCAGTGGGTCTACAAACAACCGGATACCTTCGAAGACTCCGTCGAGCTGATCGGCACAATCCTCAAGCTGGTGCGCGACGAAGAGCTTATCCCGGAAACAGCCCCTATCTGCATCGTTGCCGACTCTCTGGCGTCGATGGTTCCGAACTCGAAAGCTGAGAAGTTCGACAAGATGGCAGAAGGCACTGCGAAGGACAAAGATCAGCTGAACATGAACGACAACACAGCGCTGGCGCGCGCGACGAGTGCGAACTTCCCTACTCTGGCGCTCTGGGCGCGTAAGTACAACGCGTGCTTCATCTTCTTGAACCAGGTGCGTACCAAAATTGGCGTGATGTTTGGCGATCCGACTACGTCTCCGGGTGGCGACTCTCCGAAGTTCTACGCGTCGGTGCGCATCCGTCTGGGTGCATCCGTCATGAAGGATGGCAAAGAGAAGATCGGCCAGGACGTTGGCGCCGAGTGCATTAAAAACAAAGTCGCGCCTCCGTTTGGCAAATGCTCATGGAAATTCTACTTCGACCCGACTCGCGGGCTGGACGTCATCGAATCGCTGGTTGAGTACATGCTGGAGGAAGGATACCTGCCCAAGAACGCCAGCGGGCGTGTGGAAATTGGCGATAAGAAGTACACCAAATCGCAGATCGTCGAGATGTACCGCGAGAAGCCACTCCCGGAAATCATCGCAGCACTCCAGGCGATAGACGAACGGCGAGCGAAAGAGTCGTCCCCAGCAGAGACAGAAGAAGCGTAATCACAAGGCGTCCGTTGGACGCCTTTTTTATACTTGAAAATATATAAGTACTTACTTATCATTTCTGCACCAAAACGACAAAAGGAAACACATGATCAAGGGTTATCTCATGGCTGTTTCAGCGGTGATATCAGTCTGCTTTATCTACGGTTTACTGGTTCCATCGCTTATCTCAGCTAAAAGCGATCTGGCCTTATTTATCGGACTTGCCATCGCTGTAGTCTTCCCGGTTGCCTTGTTAAAAGCTGGCCGCAGGTATATCAACTCACTCAATAAAACTAAGGAGAAGTAAGTAATGAAGAAAGGTTTACTGGCGGTGGCTTTGGCTGCTATTTGCACAATGGGTCTGACCGGCTGCGATCGCGTGGAACCGGGATACGTTGGCATTAAGGTAAACAAATTGGGTGAAGACAAAGGTATCGGTGAAGTTGTCGGCGTTGGCCGTCAGTGGACTGGTCTGAATACCGAGCTGTACACCTTCCCCACTTTCAAACAGATGAAAACCTACGATGAGCCGTTCACATTCCAGATGAGCGACGGTACAGCCATCGGCCACAAAATTGGTGTGGCATATCTGGTTAATCGCGACAAAGTAACTACCGTATTCCAGACCTATCGCAAAGGTGTTGATGACATTACCGACACTGATCTGCGCCAGAAGATTGCGGACTCACTGAACCGTCTGGCCAGCCGCATGACTACCGACACGTTCATCGACGGTGGCAAGGCGTCTCTGCTCGACAATGCGCTGAAAGACATTCAGGCAGAAATGTCACCGGTAGGTATTGAGGTTATTAGCCTGTCATGGGTGGGCAAACCAGACTACCCGGACACTGTCATCGAATCTATCAATGCCAAAGTGACCGCGAACCAGAAAACGCTCCAGCGCCAGCAGGAAGTTGAGCAGCGCAAGGCAGAAGCGAACATGCTGCGTGAACAAGCCGAAGGTGAAGCCGACGCTATCCGCAAGCGTGCTCAAGCAGAAGCTGATGCCATCAAGTTGCGCGGTGAAGCATTACGTCAGAACCCGAACGTCATGGAGCTGGAAGCCATCAACAAATGGAATGGTCAGTTGCCTCAGTACATGACTGAAGGGGCCAATACTCCGTTTATCGCGTTGAAGTAACAGCCTTTTCAAAGATACGGCGTCCACTTGGACGCCTTTTTTATTTCCGTATTATCACCAACAAGAAAACAAATTGGTTACTAATACGGAATTACCATCCGTAGAAGTACAAAGTGACAACGCCACATAGTTGTTCGGCAACGGATGAGAAGGAGATCGGGAATGAAAAATTACAGCGAGATGACGGACTTTGAGATTAACTGCCTGGTCGCGGAAGCCACCGGCCATCGACCGCTCATCTCACAATATGGCTGGAAAGGCTCACAGGAAGGCGATTACACCGCAGTGGTCGCCATCGGCCCGAACGGAGCCGGAACCTTCGACTGGTGTAACGATCCGGAAGATGCGTGGGACATTATTTACCGACACAGAATCGGCGTAATCCCCGCCAGACAGCCAGGTGAGTGGAGAGCGGCCCACAGAAAGGTGGATAGCTCAACGCCACAACATCTGATCCAGAACCCTAACCCTTTCAGAGCGGCAATGACCGTGTTCCTTTTAATGCAGGAGAAAAAGCGTGAAGAAACTGTATGACACGGCCAACGCTGCGCTGGATGTAGTGGATACCGAAATTGCCCAGGGCTTCCCGGAGCCAGAATGGGCGACGCAGCTGCGTGAGGCGATTGCAGAGATGAACGCACCGGAACCTTCAGAAGATGAAGCCGACTGGCAGCGTTTCATCAGAATGTATGCGGAAGAGATTGGCCCGACGCCAACCGCAGAACAGGCCATGCTGCTCAAGTATTTCAAGGAGGCTGGAGAGAATCTGCCGGTTGATGATACACCGCACTGGTTTCACGCCGCCTGGCGTAAGTTCGACGTGATCTACACCCGCGGTCTGGGAAACAAAGATATGGTCGCCTGGCATCTGATGCACATTGATAAGGCTGTCGACCGCACGCTGGAGAAGTTCTTTCCACCAGCCTGAACACAATGATTGTGCGCCGCATGGCGCACATTAGTATAAATAAGTACTTACCAACAAGGAGAAAACACATGAAGATTTTGGTTCGCATTTCAGCCAGCACCGACTATGACGTTTACCCGTTGTTCATGGTCAAGTGTGATGGGCTGAACGATGAAGAAATTCAAGCGGCAATTGATCGCAATCTCGTTGAGTACACTGGCATGGATGCAGATTCTGTGTATGTCGATGATGACGGTGTTTGTTGGCACAACGGTAGTTGCTGGTACGTCGACGACACGATGCCGGTAAGCGATGAAGACGCGGCTCATCTTGAGCGTATCTTAGGCATCAGCACTTTTGAGTGATATTTACAGCAAAAAATATATAAGTTAGTATCTACCTATCATGAAAACTGTATTAGACACTTTATTACTTATTGTCTCGATAGCTTTTGTGCTCGATTGCATCTTCACCGGAGCAATCCGTAAAGCGCTGGCGCCTGTTAATGGCGCGATGGTTAATGCGCTGGCCGTAGTGCTGGTATTCGACTCAGCATTCGGCGTTATCAAAGGAGTCGTGGCATGAAGAAAATAGCCCTGGCTCTGGCGCTGCTCTCCCTCCCTGTCTACGCGGACACGCACGTCTATGAGTGTGAGATGTCAGTGGCCGAAGTGAAAAACGACGTGATCCGCAATGTCGTCAAAGCCAGCTACGGCGCGATGGTTGTGGACAGCGGCGAACAGTTTTATGTTGTTCGCGATGATCGCGTCCTGTCTTCCCCCTATCTCACCAAACGTAACGGCAAACTGTCTGGCGTGGGTGAAGATAAGTTCGTTTACAACAAATCAGGTGATGTCTACGGCGTTCACGCGAAGAACGCCAGCTACCTTTTCGATGACTGCAAGGAGGTTGGTTAATGGCGGTTACACTGGCAGGTCTGGAAATCGAAAAAACAAGCGGCTACTGGCGTGCCAAAGGGTTTAAGCAACCCGGCGTGCTGGAGCGACTGGAACGTGAGGACGGTGTCATTGTCCACCAGCGTCGCGAATGGCGCATGTACGATCCGGAAACAGGTAAGCTCACGACGAAGGCCGGGACACTCTGGGGTCTGCTGAAGAAAATCCACTGACAACCCTAACCACTGCGGTGAGTAGCCAGCTCACCGCGTGCGTATCCGGCCCATAACCACTGTAGTGAGTAAAACGCCTGCCGTGACATCCGGTATCCACTGTAGTGAGTAAAGTGGCGATTATCGACGTCGCTATCCACTGTAGGGAGTAAACAGGCGTTCATCCGCAGCAAACAACCACTATAGAGAGTGATGGAATGCGTTCTCCAGCGGGTATCCACTATGGAGAGTAAACCGTCACTGTTTTCAGCGGATATCTACTCACTACAGTGGTTAGTAAATCCGGCCAACCGATTCTGCTCTCCACAGTGGATAGCCAATAGCGACGGGAACAACGATAACCACTATAGAGAGTGGATTTAACAAGATACCCAGTGACCACTAACCTCGCAGCCCTTGTTTCATCTAGGTTTGTAACCACTAACATTTATTTCGTTATTTGAGCGCTACTGCCTACAGTGGTTACTCTTCGGTTGTTGTTACTCACTACAGTGGATAGCGGATTTCAGATAAACAAAAGGCTCACTACAGTGGATAGTGAGCCTTTCTACTCTCTACAGTGGTTGGGCTATTTGCGAGCTTTTGCCTTACGTAGCTCTTCGAGAATCGCCAGTTCTTCCTTGCTCAACATGACCATCTCACCGTCTTTTTCTTCAGGAACAACATCGATGATGTGCTCCTGATCATCACCAGGCAAGCTATCTTCCTGCTCTTCTGGTTCTTCCGGCGCAGCTTTAGCTGGTGGCAATGCCGGGCGTAACTTCGGCCGCCTATAGTGGATGATGAAGTAGACCGAGCTGCCGCGCTTCACTTCGGTGTAATCGAGATAGCCGATCTCCCGCAGCTGCTCCATCGCCTTCCTGACTGTCGCGTTCTGGGTAATGGTGCGGCTGGTTAAGTTAAGTCTGGCGCGTAAGCGAGCCAACGAGATTGGTGCCGGGTCAGGTGGCAAACTTTCGATGAAGGTGTAGAGCGCCTGCGCGGATTCTTTTCTGGAGAGTTCGTTAATTGCCCGGAGTTGCAGAAGAACCTTTTTGTCGAACTGGTAAAGTTCGAAAATCTTAGGATCAGCCTGCAGCGAGACCGTGTCGTTCTTTGTGCTGTACTTTGCTGTCTGCACAAGGTGCGTCACGTAATACTCATCAGAGCCTTTACTGCGGAATGAGATAGTGTTTGTGGCAATACGAGTTAGAGAACTGTCCAGGCGCTTGCGTAACTTCGCGGACGATCTGGCCGTTGGTATGCCACAGAGCCTGACGAACTCGACGAACGGTAATGTGACAGTGTCGCCAACAACCTTGTGCTTGGCGAACGCGTGGATGATGCCTACCCACGTTTTGAAGTCGTTATCCATATCCAGACGAACGCCGGAGATCCTTATGTCCTCGTACCCTTCGGCTTTGGCCAGAGACAGCTGTTTGAGTTCAGCAGAGGCGTCCATAGAGACCATTTGCCCCTTTCTGCCCCTGGCGGTCGATTTCAGCGTCGGAACGAAGAGACCAAGACGCATCAGAGCAACGGGCTGAACTGTGTTGTTGGTGTTAGGAACTAACGTAACAACTTCACCGGTCTTTTTGTCTGTTTCTGAGAATGCTTCAACGATCGCTATGTTTTTATTGCCGTTTTCGCTCATTCCAAGTGTCTCTTTTTATTCGACCGCTTTGGTGGCCTTTGCTGATTACAGTGGATAGTAGCACTCATCACAGCGGTTATCCTACCGCCTATAGTGGTTTTTCTACTCTCTACAGTGGTTGGCTTGCTCTTCATAGTGGCTGATCTTCTCTCTATAGTGGATAGTGATCACCTCTAAAGCCATGTGGCACAACGGTTTGCGGGGTGCGGGGATCTTTTTGGGTCTTTGTGGGTCTCTTTGGTTCTCTTTGGGATCTGAATTACTGGATCGGGCCTGTGTATAAAAATCAGGTAATTGCAAAACCAGCCATCACTCCCCTTCTGGGGATAATGTGTGGTCGAAACAAACACGCCTGAACGCAAAACTTCCAACATCTCTATGAATATCAGCCACCTGACGTAGAAACACAGGCACTGAGTTATCCAGTTAAGACAATGTCTCCTACTCACTACAGTGGATACCGACCACTCTCCAGAGAGGTTGTTTTGCTCTTCATAGCGGTTATTATGCTCTCTACAGAGGTTACTTTCCTCCCCATAGTGGATAGTAACCCCCTCTCAGGCCAGTAACCGCAACGGCTGGAGACGATCGGGGATCTCTTTTGATCTTCTGTAGGATCTCTCTGGGGATCTAATTATTGGATCGGTCCTGTGAATAATGGGTATAAGTAAAACAGGCATTTGCAAACATCGATGCGCCTTGTCAGTTATCGTTGCCCCGGACAAAACTATTTGAATAAGAATTATGGATCTCAAACGCACGCGCTGGGTTCGCCGTCTTGAAGATGGCTCCTACACCATTGAATCGAACACTAGCCTGAACAAACAGAAGTTGCTCTGCGACATGTGCGGCATTGCGTCGAAGTGCCCGATTAACGAAACCCGGCTCAAACTCCACGACGCCGGTGCGCGCTTCCACCTGAACAGCTGCATACGTTACGTGCCACTGCTGGCATTTCGTAAACCGATCATCGGATTAGACGCACCCTACTTCAACACACTCCGCTCTGGTGTAACATGGCGAGACCGGGTCGAACCAGACAAACTCGTTTGTCTGGTTGAGGCTGATACTGGAAATATCATCCGGTTCGGGAGAGTCGATAAGGTCTACTCCGGCCCGGTGGATGAGATGCTGCGGAAACACAGCCGGTTTAACCATCTCTGCATGGGTGGAGAGAAGATCGAGAAGGTTGGCGAAGTGATCCGCAAATCCTACGGACACTTCCTGAACGACGACAGCCTTCTCACGGCCATCTACATTCGCCATGTCGATCGGGAGTTCGATACGGAGTATCACAGTGCTGAAGAGTTGAATCTTGTCGACCCTCGCCCAAAAGCTGGGGTAATCGACATCAGCGTAGCGCGTCAGAAGCCCCCTGAGACGTTTTAAACGTAAACTCATGGTTTTCCGGGGCATAAAATATTGTGTCTTAGAAAGACACTGAGAGCTTTAGGGATTAATACATGAGTGAATTTTATTCAAGGGCAGCAACTGTGGCAGACATGCCATTTATCATGGGTGAGTTCGAAGACGGCGCACGCAAGGGTCACTTCTACGAAGAGATCCTCACATCAAAGGGGGGTAAAACCTTTGAGAAGCAGACCAGGCTGGCCATCCAGACGAACGAGCAGGGCCAATACTCCGGGCATTATATCTACATCCTGCTGCGCCGTTCTGATGACAAAAAAGCAGGGCTAATCTGGTTCTGTGCCGCACTCGATCCAACCGGTACGCCACGACTTGAACTCCGTGCCGTTAGTATCGTCAAAGAGCTGCGCGGGAAAGGCTATGGGTCAATGCTGGTGTCCGACATGATCGATTCAAACCCGAGCCAGCCGATGATGGCGAAGTGCTACGTCAAATCCTCGCAAATGGCCGACATGCTAAAACGAAGAGGTTTTCATCTTTTCGACACGTCACCCAAAGGCACGCAGATGCTGTTTCGCGATCCAAAGTAAAAAGCACCCCATACGAGGTGCTCCTGAAGAATTAATCGCAGGTCGTTTTGCCTGTGCCGTCTGGGTATACGATGGATTCGCACGACTTGCCGTTCAAGAAGCTGTAGCTGCGAATAGTGCCGTCCGGATCGCGTTCTGTGTAGGACTCCAGCTTCTTCGGATCGGCGTTCTTGCGGCGCACTTCTTTCAGCTCATATTGGGCCTTGTACATCTCCTTGTAGGCTTCCTCTATGCGCTTCATCTTGATCTCCTTTGCCTCTTTGCTACCGAGATAAGCGGCCATTTCAAGATCACAGTTGAAACGGATTTTTGGGAATGAAGGCGCGTATTTACCCATGACTTTGGTTAAATCATTGTCGTTGGAGACATAATAGGCATGGCTTCCACACAATTTGTCGGCTCTGTCCTGGGCAATAGCTACGCTTGAAGTGGAATAAATATCTACGTACCCGCCAGCTGACTTTTCATCTTGAGGCGGCTTTGGCACGCATCCGATCAGAGCAATGGCCATTGTCCCTATAATTACGCGTTTCACCGTCCGTTCTCCTTTTTCGTTTGGTTGTCATCAATGAGTGACTGCGATTATAGAGTGGCTTGTAACATTTAGAAATCTTTGCCGCTTCATAAAATAGGTATTCACTTACTTATATGTTTTGTCATAATCATGTGCCTGTAGATTTTCTTCTGTGCCGTGTTGTCTGGGTTGTTCGCCTCTCAAACACGCTTAACATCTGTATCAAAATAACCACAAAGGAAAAGACACATGACATTGCCATACGGGGTGATATCAGATCCCCATTATCATCGTTGGGATGCTTTTGCGACAACAAACGCTGACGGGCTGAACTCTCGACTGGAGATCCAACTGGACGCCACGAAAGAAGCAGCCAAAGCCATGAAAGCTGCGGGCTGCAAGTACATGCTGGTGGCTGGTGATACTTTCCATGTTCGTGGTGCTATATCGCCTTCCGTCCTGCATTTCGTGACAGAAACTTACGAGTGGATCATCAAAGAGTTGGGCCTCGAAGTGGTAATGCTGGCCGGCAACCACGACCTCGAAACCAACGATTCCGTATACAGCGCCAATGCAGCGGCCTCTCTGCGCTCAATCGGTGTGGAAATCGTCTGCGGCAAACGTCCCCATTCCATCAAAATGGGCGACGTTACCGTCCACTTGATTAGCTGGCGTAACAACCACGCAGAGCTTATCAGCGACCTCAAAACACTGCGTTCCGGGCTTGATGGCGACAACCACGATGTTGTTGTGCATACCTCGATTAACAAAGCGATCCCCACCATGCCTGATGTCGGCATCGACGCACAGGAACTGAAAGATATCGGCTTCCGTTTGTTGCTGTCCGGACACTACCACAACCACAAAGAAGTGCTGCCTGGAGTGGTTAGCATCGGGGCGCTGACGCACCAGAATTGGGGCGATGTTGGCTCGCTGGCTGGCTTCATGATCGTCAACCCTGACGGCAAATTCACCCACCACGAAACCTCCGCACCCAAGTTCGTCAACCTTGAGGACGATGTGGAGGACGACCAAATTCGCGGTAACTACGTGCGCTTCCGTGCCGTTGTGGAGAGCGATGAAGAGGGCATCAAAATCCAGAACGTCCTGAAAACAATGGGCGCGAAGGGTGTCGTCTGCAACTTCATCCGCAAGGCATCGATGATGGAAGGCTCTGCCAGTACTGCGGAGACCAGCAAAATAGACAGCCTGGGCGAGTCCGTCGCTGCGTACTGCAAGATCGTTCACGACACTGACGGCGGCTTCGACCTGAGCAAGCTGGACATGCTGTGTCAGGAGATCCTGACCGAAGCGGAGAGTGCGGAGGCAATGTGAGTACGAGCCATTCTGGGAGCTTTCGGGACTTCATCTCCACGATGAAAAGACTTGAACGAGGCCAGACGGTGATGTTCCACAAGCCCTACCCACCCAACGGAAACCCTGTGGCGTTTTATCTGGGAAGACTGAGCAAACAAGGCGTACTGAAACGCCGATCTTTCCCAGCCCACACGGAGTTTCAACTGCGAAAAGGCCAGCATTTGAATCAAAAAGTTAGAGGCATTGTATGAAATTTCTAAAGCTCCAGGTTGAGAACTTCATGGCGTTAGCCAGCGCCGAAGTTGAGTTAGACCAACGCGGTCTGGTGCTCATTCAGGGTGTTAACAGTGGCGACTCTTCCGCTGCCAGCAATGGCGCGGGCAAATCGACTTTGATGAACAGCCTGATGTGGTGTCTGTATGGCGAAACTGCGCATGGTGTCAAAGGTGACGACGTGCTCTCTACAGGCCACGAGAAAAACTGTCGCGTGATGGTGACTGTTGAGGATGAAGGAAAGCGTTACGCCATCATTCGCCACCGCAAACACAAAGAGTTCAAGAACCGGCTGATCGTCCGTGGCGAAGACGGTGATATGACCAAAGGCAAAGACACACTGACGCAGGAGTTCGTTGAACGCCTGATTGGTGCATCGAAAGAGGTGTTCATGGCGTCCATCTACGCCAGTCAGGAAGCAATGCCAGATCTGCCGGGTATGTCCGACAAGAACCTCAAAACCATCGTTGAAGAAGCCGCTGGCGTCGACCGGTTGACGCGAGCCTATGCCATTGCTCGCGAGCGTGCTAATGCAGCTGCCGCACGCATGGATGTTACCAAATCCAAAATGGACGCCTGTCTCACGCTTATCGAGACCGCGCAGTCAGAGATTGAGGCGGCCAAAGCGTCCTCTGATAGTTGGGAACGCGATCGCGGCGAACGTCTGGACAAGGCCCGCGTCGATTTGGCTGGCGCGGAGGTAACGCTGTCTGAAGTCGTGATGGAAATTCGCTCGCTGCCGGAACAGATCCGGGATACGGAAAACGCGATTGCTGGCGAACGCAGCAAGCTGGCCTCCAAAGAAGAGCATGACGCCAAACTGCTGAAGGTGCGCGGTGCGATTACGGAGATCCGCTCAAGCATCCGCACTTCAGAAGCGGCACAGAACGAGTCGATGAACCGTGCTCGCTCGTTTAAAACCAAAGCAGAAGAGGTCAACACAAAGGTCGGAGCACCTTGTGTTACGTGCGGAAAGCCCTACTGCGAAGAAGATTTGTCCACCGTGAAGGAGAGTTTCATTGAACAAGCGCGTAATGAGATCGGCCAGGCGCAGGCATCAGCAGCGGCAGTGGCTCAACACAAATCTCGTCTTGAGAAAGCGCTCGGCATCGAGTCTGCACTGGTCGCAGCCACACCCGACGTCTCAGAAATCATCGCCAGAATCGAACGCCTGACCAATGAGCTAAGTGCGCTGCGTCATCGAGAACGTGAAGTTGTGGCCGTCGAAGCGATGGTGGCGCGGGCGCGTACTGACGTGAATCGCATCATGGCAGAGGTAAACCCATTTCTGGCTGTCATTAAGCGCCATGAAGACAACCTGGCTGCCAATAAATCTAATCATGCAGTACTTAAAAAAGAGTTAAAAAGCATTCAGGAACAGGCTCTGTTGCTGGAGAAAGCTCGCCAAGTTTACTCCCCAGCAGGCGTGCGTTCACACATCCTGACGTCTGTTACGCCTTTCCTGAACATCAGGACTGCGGAGTATCTCAACACGCTGTCGGACGGCAATATCGTTGCCGAATGGTCGACAATGGAGACAACGAAGAAAGGCGAGTATCGCGACAAATTCAATATCAGCGTAACCAAAACAGGCTCCAGCAAATCCTTCCAGACGTTGTCTGGTGGCGAGAAGCGTAAGGTACGCATTGCGTGCTCTCTTGCCTTGCAGGATCTGGTTGCCAGTCGCGCCAGTAAGAATATCGAGCTGTTTATCGGCGATGAAATTGACGACGCGCTCGACACTGCCGGTCTGGAGCGTCTCATGGGGATTCTGGAAGCCAAAGCGCGTGAACGCGGCACAGTGATGATCATTTCCCACAAAGAGATGAAATCGTGGTTCCGGGAAACCATCACAGTCGAAGTCAAAGAGGGTCGCAGCTATGTCGTTTAACTTGAGCCGAACGCAGTTTTTGCAGATGTTTGCCGTGATGCAGTCTATAAAGCTGATAAACCACCATACGGCAAAAGCAGCTGCGCCTGCACTTTTGTGGAAAAACGAAAACATCAATGACGACCAGTTCTCGGTATTAACCAGTCTGTTGTCATCGACTCCGTTGATGCCGAGTTTGTCTATGCTGCCGTCAGGAAGCACTGCGCCGATCCTTATTAATCCATTTACGGAAGGTGGATATCTCCCACATTCTGGGCCGGGATTCGTTGTGATTCCTGAAACCGGAACGCTGAACATCCAAGAAAATGCGCTCTTCAATGCGATGGAGACGCACATCAGCACCGCATTCACTAATCTGATTCGACACGCTAACGCACGCGCAGATCACGTTGCAATGCCGGGTGCTGCCTTCGCCAGCTTCTCTGTTGACTATGATCGGCACGCGCCAATCTCAAAGCGGGCGAAACTTTGCTTTTACGAGGAGGGATGTGAAGTAGCGGTTATTGAAGTTCTTCTCCCCCATGTATTCAGCGCGAATGAAACGGCTGCACGCCATCTGATCGACATCATGCGACATTTCATCGGTCAGAGCATGATTGATGCAGACATTGCGGCAGGCGTTCTAACCAACGATAGCATTCATGTTGTTAGCGACATTCCGAAGCCGCCAACTCGCGAGCCGGAGAAGACATTTGAACAGAAACTAATGGAATGCCCAACCTGGGCTACGTGGTAAGGAGACGAAAAATGAGTAAAACCATTCGTGTGGTCGGCGTCGACCCTTCAATGAGCAACTTTGGCCTGGCGATTGGCACGCTGGATCTGGAAACGGATAAGCTGGACATTCATGGCCTGACATTGGTGGAAACCAAAGCAGGCGGCAACAAGAAGACCGTTCGCGTAAACAGCGACGATCTGCGCCGCGCCAACGAAATCTGGCGTACAGCCAAGCCCATAATCGAACAGGCCCATATGGTGTTTTGTGAACTTCCGGTTGGTAGCCAGTCCAGTCGCGCACAAACCTCATACGGCATCTGCATTGGCGTACTGGCGTGCGTGGATAAGCCACTGATACAGGTCACGCCAAACGAGATTAAGCACTATGTCGGGAATAAGCTGACCACGTCGAAGGAAGAGATCATTCAGTGGGCTACGCAGAAGCAGCCAAACGCCCCGTGGTTGCGCCGGAAGCAATCTGGCAAGGAAGTGCTGGTGAATAAAAACGAGCACCTTGCGGACGCTGTCGCGTCGATTTACACCGGTATGCAAACTGATCAATTCCGTCAGGTTCGCGATGTTCTTGCAGGATTTTATAAGTCGGTAATTGATAGGTAAGTGCTTATCTATTAACATGAGGCCACTATATTTAGTGGCCTTTTTTATTGGGTGATACATGATAAGCATCGTAAAACGTAACGGTTCCACAGAGCCGTTGTCAGAGGAAAAATACAACCGCGTTGTGATGTGGGGAGTCGAAAACATTCGCAACGTTAGCGCGTCTGCTGTCGCTATGGGCGCCGCTGCCAGCATTTTCGACGGAATGACCACCTGCCAGCTGCATGAAGCGCTGGTGAAGTCCGCTGCCGATCTGATCTCTCCGGAAACCCCGAACTACTCGCAGGTTGCCGCGCGACTGAGCCTGTTCAAGATCCGCAAGGACGCCTTCGGGCAGTATGACTACCCGAATTTCTACAATCACATCGTCAGCAACGTCAGCCGTGGCGTTTACGATGAAGACCTTCTCAAGTACTACTCTCAGGAAGAAATTGCCGAGCTGGGCGTGTACATCAAGTCTAAGCGCGACGAATACTTCGGCTATGCCGCCACCGTGCAGCTGGCGAGCAAGTATCTCGTTCAAAACCGTGTAACTGGCGCTATCTACGAAGGGCCACAGCAACTCTATATGCTGGTCGGCATGTGCCTGTTCCAGAATTGGGAAGATGGCTGCGCTGGTAAGACGCGTCTGGAGATGGTTAAAGGCTTCTACGATGTGACCAGTACATTCAAGCTGTCTCTGCCAACGCCAATTATGGCCGGCGTGCGCACCCCTACTCGTCAGTTCTCCAGCTGCGTGCTGATTGAAGCTGCTGATAGTCTGAAAGGGATTAGCGCTGCGTCTTCCGCAATCATTGACTACGTGTCACGTCGCGCGGGCATTGGTATTGGCTTTGGGCGTCTGCGTGCGCTGGGAAGTGAGATCCGCAATGGCGAGGCCACCCACACTGGCGTTATTCCATTCCTGAAACACTTCCAGACGGCGGTGAAATCCTGCTCTCAGGGCGGTGTTCGCGGCGGCGCTGCTACAGCGTTCTATCCGATCTGGCACTTGGAAGTAGAAAGCCTGCTGGTGCTGAAAAACAACCGTGGCATTGAAGAGAACCGCGTTCGTCATCTCGACTATGGAGTGATGATTAACCGTCTGATGTATCGCCGCCTGGTGCGCAACGAAAACATTACGCTGTTCAGCCCACACGATGTGCCGGGCCTGTACGACGCGTTCTTTGTTGATCAGGACAAGTTCGAAGAGCTGTACCTGAAGTACGAAGCCGACGAGAGCATCCGTAAGAAATCTATCCCGGCCGTCGATCTGTTCTCTACGCTGATGCAGGAGCGTGCCTCTACTGGTCGTGTTTACATTGCCAACGTCGACCACATGAACGATCACGGCGCATTCGTTCCGGAAATTGCACCGGTACACCAGTCCAATCTCTGCATGGAGATCACGCTACCGACCAAGCCACTGGCGTTCACTGACGATCCGAACGGGGAAATCGCGCTTTGCACTCTGTCTGCGTTTAACCTGGGCGCGATCCGCACGTTGGACTCACTGAAAGACGTGGCGTTCTACGCTGTGGCGGCACTGGACTCTCTGCTCGACTATCAGGACTACCCGATGGCTGCTGCAGAAATCCCGGCTAAAGCACGTCGTAGCCTGGGCATTGGCGTGACCAACTTTGCCTACTATCTGGCGAAGAACGGCTTTAACTACTCTGACGCTGCGGGCAACCAGCTGGTGCATGAGACCTTCGAAGCCATTCAGTACTACCTGCTCGATGCGAGCTGCCGACTGGCCGAAGCGAAAGGTGCATGTGACTGGTTCTCCCACACCAAATATGCACAGGGCCAGCTGCCAGTCGACCACTATCGCAAAACGCTGGATACCAACCCGGAGACCTCTTTCGAGCTGAAAATGCTGTGGGAAGAGCTGCGTGGACGTATCCGTGAGCATGGTCTGCGTAACTCCACTCTGACCGCTCAAATGCCGTGCGAGACGTCCAGTCAGATCACCAACTCCACCAATGGTATTGAGCCGCCCCGCGGCCCGGTGTCAGTGAAGTCTTCCAAAGACGGCATCGTGAAGATGGTCGTTCCGGACTTCGCGCAACTGAAAGACCAGTACGAGTACCTGTGGGATATGCCTGATAACCGCGGCTATCTGACTAAGGTGGCCATCATTCAGAAGTTCTTCGATCAGGCCATCTCTGCGAACACCAACTACGACCCGACTCGCTTCCCTGGCGACAAGGTTCCAATGATGAAGCTGCTGGAAGATCTGCTGTTTGCGTATCAGCAAGGTGTGAAGACGCTTTATTACCACAACACGCGTGATGGCGCTGGTAAGCGTGATGACGACGATCAGGTGTCAGAACCTTCCGCTGCGGAGGTTGTTGAGCCAGAAGATGAGTGCGATGGCGCGTGCAAAATCTGATGAGCGTGGGGAGAAATCCCCACCTTTTCATTGAGTTGAGTACCTTGTTTAAACCAATAAGATAACAATTTGTTTAAAGACACTCGATAACATTCAGAGGGAAACACATGACTTATTCTACTTTCCGTTTGGGCGCTAACGACGCAACGAAGGAACCTATGTTCCTCGGCCAGTCTGTCAACGTAGCACGCTACGATCAGCAAAAGTACCGTGACTTCGAAAAGCTGATTGAGAAACAACTTTCGTTCTTCTGGCGCCCTGAAGAAGTCGACATTACCACTGACCGCATCGACTTCAATACCAAGCTGCAAGAGCACGAACGCCATATTTTCCTGAGCAACCTGCGTTACCAGACGCTGTTGGATTCCGTTCAGGGTCGCAGTCCAAACGCAACACTGCTGCCGCTGATCTCCATTCCTGAGCTGGAGACATGGGTCGAGACCTGGTCGTTCTCTGAGACGATTCACAGCCGCAGCTACACGCACATTATCCGCGGTATGGTGGATGACCCGAGCATCGTTTTCGACGGCATCGTCACGGACGAAGAGATCATCAGCCGGGCTGTAAGCATCTCAAGCGAATATGACCGACTGTACGAAATGACCTGCGCTCGCCAGCATCTTGGCGAAGACGAATTTGAACGGCTGTATGTCAGCGAGTTTGATGGCAAGCCCTACCCTCTCCAGCGCCAGCTGTTCCGAACACTGGTGTCGGTGAATGCACTGGAGGCGATTCGCTTCTACGTGAGCTTTGCGTGTACGTTCGCCTTTGGTGAGCGGAAGCTGCTGGAGGGCAACACGAAGATCATGCGCTTTATCGCTCGCGATGAGGCTCTGCATTGCGAAGGTACTGAACGCATGATCCGCTTTATGCGTACCGGTCGTGAAGGTCTGATGTGGAAGACGATTGCCGCAGAAGAAGAGAGTTTCATCTATCAGACCATGATGGACGTGGCCGGGCAGGAAATGCGCTGGGCCGACTATCTGTTTAAAGACGGCTCAATGATTGGCTTGAATGCCGACATCCTCAAAAGCTATGTGAAATACCGCACTAACCTGGCAATGCGTCGTCTTGGGCTGCGACCGCTGTTCCCGGAAATCAAAGACGATCCACTGGTATGGATGAACAAATGGCTGCTGTCAGACACCCTGCAGATCGCTCCGCAGAAAGCTGAACAAAGCAACTACCTCGTCGGCCAGATTGACTCTGCTGTCGATCGCTCCGGCCTGAGCCAGTTCGCAGACCTTTAAGCCGAGTTTAACCACTTTGTGGCCTGGCGCTGCTGGGTCACAATTGACGTATCAAATGAAGTCCAAAGGAAAGAAAGAAGACATGAAATTTACGAAACTGACCGATCATCTGAAACTTGCCGCAGACAAACTCGTGGGATTTAAGCCAGAGCCTTACGAGTTGAATCCTGGTTTTGGCAAGGCAACGGAAAGCATCTACTTGATGGTTGACCAGTTCCACACACTGTTTCAGCACCCACGCCGTGCCATTCCAGATCCGGCACTACTGCGTCTGCGTGCCAAGCTGATCCACGAAGAAGCTGTTACCGAGGGCATCCCGGCAGCCAAAAATGGGGATATGACGGCACTGCTGGACGCGATGGCTGACTTCCTTTACGTGGGCGTCGGCACAATGGTGGCCATCAAAGGCGGAATCTCTACGGGCATGAGCTACTACACCCAAGAGCAGAGTGTTGATCGCTTCATCCACACCATCATGGTTCCGGGCAACACGGTCTTTGACGATATGGCCATCCCGTTTGAAGAAGCAAAAGAAGCTGCATTAATGCTGAATGCGCTGGCTGACAAACTCGAAGCGAAGCCGATAAGCGATTCCGAATTGGTGCAGGAGCTGCGCCGCGTGATGAACAAAATCTACGTTGCCTGCATGATGAACTACCGCTTGGCTGATTTTCTCGGTATCGATATTGTTGAGCTGGTGGCAGAAATCCACCGTTCCAACATGACCAAGCTGTGGTCGGCTGACGCCGAAGAGCGTCGTGTGGCGGTAGAGAATTGCAAATACGACAAGGAAGACCTGGGCTTCCGCCATGCTGAAGGGACTGACATGATGATTGGCTTCAGAGTTTCTGATGGCAAGATCCTCAAATCCCCGACCTACAGCGATGTGGATCTGACTCGCTTTGTTGAGAAGGCGAAATCCTCATCTCTTTACGAGATGGTAAAAAAATAGTTGTAAGTATCTACTTATCATTATATATTGCCTGGGCGTGTTTTATTGTCCAAGTTCTTAATTGCTAATTGCAATGGTGGCCTAATAGCCACCATTTTTTTTACTCCCCTCCTAGCCTTACACACTTCTTACAGATAAACTTGTATAAAATAATATGTATGTACTTACCTATCTTGTGTGAGATTGATTTTGTCTATCCTACTGAATCGAGACTTTACGAACGGTCAGTTTGCCAGTGGTTCGTATGCCAAAGTGGTTGAAACGGTGCTCAACACTGGCGTTCACGCGGGTGATCGCACCGGAACCGGCACAAAAAGCGTTTCATATGTCCCTTCCTACTACATGCTGACGGGCGGCTCTGTTCCACTTATCTCCGGAAAAGCCGTCAATCTGAAGCCGTTACTGGTTGAGCTGGAGTGGTATCTCAAAGGAACGGGCAACATCCAGTTCCTGAAAGACAATGGCGTCAAAATCTGGGATGCCTGGGCTGATGAAAATGGCGATTTAGGCCCGGTCTATGGCAAGCAATGGCGTCGGTGGGAAGACACCCGCATCGTGAGCCATAGCGAGTATTTGAGCAAAATCGACACGTTCCGTGAGCGCGGGTTCAAGGTCGAGGGGTATCTGGGCGTAAGCGAAGATCGCGTTGTGTTGTCCCGTGAAATCGACCAGCTACAGCGTATCGTTCACACGCTTCGCACCAACCCGACAGATCGTCGCATCCTGCTGAATGCCTGGAATGTTGGCGAACTGGAAGATATGAAGCTGCCGCCATGCCATTTCGTGTTTTCACTGTGGAGTCGCGAGCTGGACTTTGAGACCCGACTGACGATGGCCACCGATATTGGCATTCAGCACAACCGCCACGGCCACGAGTCCATTTACACCCAGATGCTGTGTCTTCTGGAAAGAGATGGCGGCATTACTGAGAACATGCTGGACGAGCTGGGTATCCCGAAACGCATTCTGAACTCATGCCTGGTGCAGCGCAGCGTCGATACCTTTGTTGGTATGCCGTTCAACATCGCCGGTTACGGCATTCTCACCCACTTCCTCGCGAAGATCACCGGCCACATGGCTGGCGCATTCGTGCATTTTGGCTTTGACGTTCATCTCTACGACAACCACATGGAAGGCGTTGAGGAACTGATGAAGCGCGAGCCGCCCAAAGAGTCCGACCCGGTTGTCATCTTCCCGCATGAATGGGCCGAACTGGACGACTTCAAATGGGAAGGTGTGCAGGTGTGCGGCTACAGCCCTCTTCCGTGGATCAAGGTTCCAGTGGCGGTGTGATATGGCCAGAGGGATGTATGTGTTGTGTGAAATTGAAGGTGTGCTGGCGAGAGCCAGCCATCGCAAAGCAGTGCCTGATGCGGATGCAGGCGCTCTCATTGCCGGTGATGAACTCATCTTTCCCACCAGCCGCATGTTGCGTGGTTTTGCTCGCTCCGGTGCTGAAGTGGTGCTTATCAGTAGTCGTCCGGAAGCGCTCGAAGGCCCAACCAAACGCTGGCTGAAGGACTTCGGCATTGATTATGACTGGCTCCACCTGGTTCCGCGCGGTGTCAGTTTTGAAACCCATATCAAGCGCACGCTGGCAGAGCACAAAGGCGACTTACTTATCGCCGCACTGGTTCACGATCCGCGTCTGCGTTCTGCGCTGGCAGATTCTCACCAGCGACCAACCATCTATGAGGTAAGCCAATGAAGATGATTGCAGCTGTCGGCCGCAACTATGAAATCGGCATTGGCAACGAACTTCCCTGGCGTTGCCCGACCGATCTGAAACTGTTCAAACAACTCACCAAAAACGCCACTGTCGTGATGGGACGTAAGACGATGGAAAGTCTTAAACGCCCGCTGCCAGAGCGCCATAACCTCGTTTTGACTCGCTCTCGTGGCTATATCCCCAATGGGTTCTACCCCGCTGGCATCGATGACGTTTTGAGACTACCAGATCCGGTCTGGGTGATTGGTGGCGGGCAGATTTACTCGCTCTTTATGCCACACGTAGAAGAGATCTGGCTGTCGCATATTGGCGTGGATGTGCCGGGCGCGGATGCGTTCTTCCCGGCGCCAATGATGCGTTCTTTAGGGTTCGTACCAGTCGAAACGGCTTATACCCAACGTGCAAATGAGGATGAGCCTGGCTTTTTGCAGATCGTATACAGAAGGTCGTAATGGATTACCGGATTGGAATCACTGGCGCACAGGGCAGTGGAAAAACAACCCTGGCAAGGTACATCGATGCGCATTATGGCATTCCGTATGTGGATGCCGGCGTTGGCAAGCTGATGAGCAGTCTGGGGGTGAAGGTTGGCGAGCGTTTGCCCCTTTACGAACGTCTTCAGGTTCAGATGGAGATTGCCAGACATATCGAGATGATCACCCGTGGCGTTGAAGGTTTTGTTATCGACCGCACGCCAGCCGATGTCATGGCTTATACGCTTGACCTGGTCGGCCAGACCAACGAAGACCGCTGCATCGAGCTGGCTCTCGACATTGAGCAGTTTTGCCACAAAGCGGCCATTTCCAACTTCAATGCTATCGCGGGTCTTCGCCCGGGCGTTGAGCTTTCCAGCAAAGATCTCGCGCGTCCCCAGCGAGGATCGCTTGACCGTCTTTATGTTGCTCGCATCGATGCACTTATGTGCGGTGAGCTGACAAAAATCAACACGCTTCCCCAAACCGGCGATCTGCAGGTGTTCGTTATTTCTGAAAAGTGCCGCACGGTTGAAGCGCGAGCCAGATCGGTATTGCGAGTGCTGGACAGAGCCGCTGAAAACATCGAGCGCCGTATAACAGGACGAGTGACCTTCCACTGAATGTTGCTCCCCTGTTGGGCAGTGTGACAATAAGACACGCGAAATGAATCGAGGAAAAACAGAATGATAGACGAACTTCCCCTCTCGGATGAATTAGATCGTAAAGCGATTGAAGCACTGATCCGCATTGCTGACGAACAATCCCGCTCTTTGATGAGTGAACGTGAAGCACGTCTGGCTATCCGCGCAGTGTTTGAGTCCGTTCAAGGGCTTGTTGGGGAAGAGGTTGGCGAAGCCATCAATGTGGCGATGTCGCAGTTCAATGGCGGCACCAAGCGCCCTCTGTTTCCTATGCACCTCAAACTCTCAGGCGGTACGGTTCTGTACGTGTCCGTTTGCCTGGAGACCAACCAAATCCAGATCCTCAACACATCAACGGGCGAATGGCGCGAGCCGGTCGTCTGCGAAAGTGGCGAGGACGCACTGAAAAAGGCTGCTCAGTTTGTGCGTGGCGCACTGCTGAAAGGCGCGAAGAAGCTGTAAGGAGTACCAATGACCACGATTGTCGGTGGCGTCGATATTGAGTCCACAGGGCTGGACTTCACATCCGGCCACAAAATTATCGAAATCGCGATAACCCGTTATGAACTGGAAACCCAGAAGCACATCGACAGCCTTGAGATGCGCTTCAACCCGCGTCGCAGTATCGATCCGAAGGCGCAGGCAGTGCATGGTATTTCACTGGAAGATCTGGCGACGGAACCGCTACTGGCTGACCACGCAGGCAAGATTGCTGCGTACATGGGCGCATGTAGCGCGTTAGTCGCCCATAACGGAGAGGCTTTTGACCTTCCGTTCATTCGCCACGAGTTCGGTAGCTATGGGGTGAAATTGCCAGATATCCCTCTGGTTGACTCCATGCTGGATGGCTTGTGGGCTACCGAGGATGGGAAGCGCCCACGCCTGGAAGAGCTGGCGTTCTCACTTGGGTTCACTTACGACCGTGAGAAGGCTGTCAACAACGGGTAAAAAGTGATCCACTTACCGCCACCACCAACGGTTTAATA
>OKPH01000078.1_pt1 | contig 47411 bp, 54 predicted proteins | sample 1613951 | NCBI WGS metagenome assembly OKPH01 (sample SAMN04436894, study PRJEB24849) | human gut metagenome | biome: human gut; feature: NICU; material: stool | host: Homo sapiens | place: USA: Saint Louis, MO | collected 2012-06-12
GCTTATGAAGACATTACTAACATCGGGGTGTACTAATCAACGGGGAGCAGGTCAAGATCCTTCTCTAACGCTTTAGCGCGAAGAACTTCGGTGTTGGTAAGGGGGCGTGTTGTCCGTGCCACTGTGGCCGCTCCTTCATGAATTGGTATACGCTTTTAGGTATACATCCTACCGTATACCTAAACGTATACCAATAATCACCGGATTTAGCCGGATGCCCTCGGACAATGACAGACACAAAAAAGCCCGCAGGGCTTATGCCGTGCGGGCTTTCTGTACTTCACCGGACGTATCCGGATCATTATTTGGTGGGCTGGCGTCCCTGTAATTAGCTATTCATTCCATTGATTTTTAATATTATTTAAACTTTGAATTTTATGTGTGGTTCTAAAAAGGAACCATAAATCGTAATGGTATGGGTTCTCACGATTAGCGGATTGGAGAATTGTATCAAAAGGAAACAAATTCTTCAGTTCAACTCCCTGCTGGTAGCTGAACTGCGCAAGCAGGATCTGCTTTTCACCGATTAGTGAATGCGGTAGTTTTTCAGCAAAACTGAATTCTATCCGTAGGGCAGTACCAGCATAGGTGGAGAATGGATTTTGAACAACTGGTCACCAGAGCACACAAAAGACATCAAGAGTTGGTTTAAGATTGATACATATCGCAAATTTGAAGACCTCTCATTGCTCCAGTTTTACCATGAGATATGGGCTCGTAACTTGTTCTTTAAGGAGTATCGGGAAGAGTTTGAGAGCAGAACTCTTATGGGTTACTTCTCAAAAATTTTCAGTGGCAATCCTTTTTTAATTGAAGAAGGGCAACTGGGATACATGACTCCTGCCAACAAACTTTTTCAGCCTCCCCATTTTTTTCTAACAACTCTTGATCGCCTTGCTGAAACGAGCATCATTGCTATGCAACGCGGAGGTTTTGTTTGGGATGGTGATGACAATTATTCAATAAACAGAGATCTTCGGGAAGAATCACTTTCAGATATTATGCCAGATCAGTTTTCACGAACAGTCATGTTCGAGATTGATTTGGCAAGTGGCACAGACGAAGAGATTGCAGAGTCGCTTAAAGCTGCATTACCGCAGTGGCGTAAAATCAAAGGTATCGAACCAGATCCTTTAGAATCAGTTCGCTTTGGGTATGGAACTATCAAGAAACTCATCAGTTATCGTGTGATACCTATGCTGGATATCCTGGTGTGGGCAGCCGTTAAAAAAATCCGTGTCTCTGACGACAGGTTATCCAGACTGCTATATACAGACGATGACGAAGAAAGCGAAATGAGGCAGTCTAGCCAAATCAAAGATACCGACAGGCCTTTGGCTCTTAAATCCTGCACAACTGACTTTATCCGACAATTCCATTACTTCATGAACAAAAATAGCCATTTGAAGCAAATGAAAGTCTCTGATGTAATGAAACTATCGGATTAGAATTAAATTTATAACTATTTGTTTTAATTGTGAAAATTAACTAAAGGCATCATTGTGAATGGTGCTTTTTTTTTGCGATTTTTACTTTAAACCGGGCATTTTGACACTTGCTATAAAACGGGGGAATTTCAGCTACTCTCAAGTTCCCCTTTTCTGTACGGCACCAACTTCGAGAAAACCATCCTGCATAGCTACGAAGAACCTCCGCTTCAGGAGCTTCGCTCTTTTCTTTTCCCAACTGCTCGTATAGTGACTTCACCGCAACGACAAGGGATAACGAAATGAAAAATCAAGCAACCCGCCTAATACGATTACCAGAAGTTCTCGAACGAACTGGCTACGGAAAAGCCTGGATATATCGTCTGATCAACGATGGTAAGTTTCCTGCACCTGTCAAAATTGGAAGTCGTGCAGTAGCTTTCGTTGAAAGTGAGATTGATACCTGGATTCAGTCTGTTATCGAAACAAGTCGAAATAATGTTGCTTAATTGAACATAGGAGCGGTTTTATGAATATCGAAGAATTTGTAAGCGAAGAAAACCATATGTGCAATTTATGCGGAGATCTTTTTTACAAGATCTTTGACCAAGAAGTGATTTATGACTTACCTAATAACGAGTTTAATAAAGAAATCATTTACTGGCTCAGTCAGTACCTTGTAGGAAATCTGAGAGAACCTTTAGACTCGATCTCTGAGCTTAATGCTTGCAAACAGATATATGTTTACGAGACCTGGTTATCTCTAATTAAATGTCCTGATGAATTGAAACTCCTAGCGAAGCGGATAATTTTATATCTAATGGATTAAGAGCTTTTTATGAAAGTGTAAAGTTTGGCTGCATAAATTACCTTAAAACTTTACAGAATAAATTACATTATTTTGGTTGTCGTTTATTAGCAAGGCAGTGAGATAGTTTTCGAAGTATTAGGTGTACATAATAATAACTAGATCTACCAGATGATAATTTGACAGGAATAATCGTCTATCTCACTGTTTTAATTTAAATAAAAGACTTAATCGATTCAAATAAATTTGTAAATCTACGAAATGCTTATTATTAATATATTTGAATTATACTTTTTGTAAAGTTTAGGAGGAATATATGTGCAGTATTTGTGTGGATTCTTTTATGTTTGAAAATGGCGAGAGATATTGTCATGTCGTAAATAAAGATACGGGTGAACCATTGTATTATCCAAACTTGTATATAACAACACAAGTCAGGAATCGGTCAGAGTCTATATCAACAATGAAGGTTATTGCCGGTAGCATTTCATTGTTATATCGATTCTTTATGAGAAAAAATATCAATATTGATGAGAGAATCCAGAAGAAGCTATTTCTCGCTCCTCATGAAATTGAGGATTTGATTGAATTCACTTCATTAAATTTCCGAGATGGAGGGGATGGTAATTTTAGGATTTTAAATGTCAAAAAACCAACTAAGTATTTTCGCATTACAACAGTAGCTAACTATCTTGAATGGTTGTGCAAAATACTTCTCTCACATGCAGGTCAGGAAAATACTATCAAGGAGGTAATGGCTTTCATTAACAACATAAAAAGAAAGAGACCAAGAAATAATGATAAATATAATATGGAAATCGAAAAGAGCTTAAACAAAGCACAACTGGATTCTTTGTTTAGCATACTTTCGCCAGGGGGTAACTTGAACCCGTTTAAGGAAAAAGTGCAAAAAAGAAACAATCTAATATTTCTCCTATTACATTGCTTTGGTTTGAGGGCAGGTGAACTTTTGAATCTGCGTATTGGCGATATCGATTTTGCAGAATCAACAATCGCAATAAGAAGGAGAGCAAATGATAAAACAGATTCACGAGTTTATCAGCCATTAGTGAAGACTTGCGAAAGAAAATTAATTGCTGATACAAAACTTATATATGAAATTTCAGATTATATTTTGAATGATCGCAGAAAAATTAAAAACTCTAATAAGCATGATTTTTTGTTTATTACCTATAAGGAAGGGAAGACTCAAGGGCAACCTCTGTCATTTTCCTCATACCATAAGATAGTTAGTATTGTTCGTCAATCCTCGTCACATCTAAGTGGATTAACAGGTCATAAACTCAGGCATACATGGAATTATGAGTTTTCGAAAGCAATAGATAAGAATCAGGAAATATCCGATGAAAAAGAACAGCAAATCCGTTCTTATCTCATGGGATGGCGACCGGGTTCAGAAACTTCAATGATTTATAATCGCAGGCATATTTTTGAGCTATCGAAAAAAACTGCACTTGAACAACAAGAGCAATTATTCAAGGGAGGATTTGATGAATAATTTAATCAAATATAACTCTGATAAAATGTCTTTGCATGAACATAAAATCGTCAGTTCGATTGAAAACAATGGAATCAAAATTAGAGAATTGATATGTGTTATGAATGAAAAATTGGTTTGTGGATTTGTATATACAGTACAATATTATTTTAATAGCAACAGCTACTTGTATGTGAAAAATATTGTTAGAAATATGGAGAATCTTATCAGTAAACTTTCTCCTACTTATATTGATGATAAGGTTCTAATTGAATATCAAAATAAGCAATTATCAAAAGCCCCGGCATCATTTCGTGTTTTACGACCATTTTTGATTAAATGGTTTGAGTTAGGATATCCTGGAATAGATGAAAGTGCGGTAGAACTGTTAAAGCATTTGGACCTAAAAATAAAAAAATCTGGTCAGTCTGTGCTTCAAGATGATCCAACAGAGGGACCATTAACTAAAGAAGAACATACTTCTTTGATTAAGGCTATGAATCATTCATATAGAAAAGGTGAACTGTCACTGCCACATTATGCAATATCTCTATTGATCAGCCTTACAGGTAGAAGACCTCAGCAGTTAGTTATGTTGAAATATAAAAACCTTCTTCAAAAGAACTTAGATAATGGAAAAGTAGAATATGTAATTTCAGTGCCACGAGTTAAACAACGGGGTAAAGAACTACGATATCGAGAACTTGCAATAATATCAGAGGTTGCATCAATTGTTCAATTGCAAGCTAATCAATCAGTGAAACTTGTTGAGCAAGCTCTTGGAAAAACTCTTGATGATTATTCTAAACGAGAAGTTCCTATTTTTTTAAATGAGGAAAAACTCTCAGATTTATCCATAACAGGTTCAATTCTTATGGAATATAATAAATTATATGCGAAGCCAACAATTGCTAATGTAGCATTGAAAAGTATTGTTAATAATGGGGGGGTAATATCCAACCGTACCGGTTCGATACTAAATGTTACTCCTCGTAGGCTTCGTTATACAATAGCAACTTTGCTGGCTAAGGATGGGCATAATGTTAATACTATAGCTGAATTATTGGATCATTCCTCTACTTCAAGTGCTGGGATTTATATTAAAAATCATGCTGACAGTGTTGAAAGAATTGATTCCGCAGTTTCAGAACAGTTGTCATTTGTCGCTGATATTTTTATGAACGGAATCAAATCTAAAAAGAGTAGTCATTTCAAATTTTTTTCTTCAAGTAGATGCCAGAGTCAGAATTCAGGATTTCCTTGCAATCAATGTATGTTTTTTATTCCGATTGAGCGCAGTGAGGTGAATCAACTATGAATAATATTATTTTGTTCAAATCAAAAAAACATATTCTTGTAGAAGAAAATTATAATGAGTTCATAAAATTTTGTCGCTATCAACTGCCCGGACTAACCCAAACTCAGGATTGGGAGCAGTATGCATGGAAAGGATATGTCACATTTAGAAAAATAGGGGTTGGAAATAAAGTCTTTGATTCCATTGATGCAATGCACGAAGATTATATCAATTTTGCGAAAGCATATATCAGATATCAACACTCATTGAAACCATTAAAAAATTATGGGGTTATTATGATGGCCTTGCGATGCCTCGAACAGGCCCTTTTGCAGGTTCAGAACACTGGTCTCATATATAATGTTACAGCCGTTGTTTTCGATGAGGCAATGCAGATCGGGAGTAAATATTTTGAAGGTAACGTTTTGGCTAAATGTGGAATACAGCTTGAAAAAATATCAAAGTTTCTATATGAACATAATCTTGTGAAATCAGGATATATCTCATGGAAAAACCATGTAAAACAGAAAGTCAAAAACAATTATCTTCCTGAGATTGAGGATTATCACCGAAGCGATAAGTTACCAGATGAAGAGGCATTGCTCGCTATTGCTGATATTTTTTCTCAAAATGATGAGCTACTGAGTCCAAGGGATAAGTTCACAAGTTCAGTATTTGCACTTCTACTTTGTTGTCCGAGCAGAATCTCTGAGATTTTAGCCTTACCTGCTGATTGTGAAATTACACAAATAGATGGCAAGGGTATTGAAAGATATGGGTTGAGATTTTATTCGGTAAAAGGGTATGGCCCTAATATCAAATGGATTCCACGAGTTATGATACCAGTTGCAAAGAAAGCAATTAGAAGATTACTTTCCTTATCACAAAATGCAAGAGCACTTGCTTACTGGTACGAAAAGTACCCGGATAAATTTTACCGACATGAGCTTTGCCCAACAGTCGATGAAAAAGCTAAATTGACCGTTGTACAAGTTTGCCATGCACTGGGGTATAATTTATTTGATCATAAATCATGTGTTTTAAAAATTAAAAGAACGAGTTTGGATGGTGGGAAAAGTTTCTTAAACCACAATGATTACAACTATTCATTGAGTAATTTGTGGGAAATTATTAGTTCTAATTTTAGCAGAGACTTTCCATGGTATGATAAAGAAAAATCCATAAAATTTAGTAATGCTTTATGCTTGCTCAATACTGATCAATTTTCTTTAACAAGAATGACTTCAATTTTCACATTTTATAAACCTACTAAAAGTTTCTTTTTCAGTGACATACAAACTAAAAAAAGCTATGAGATGAATTATAAAAATATATTTTCCCGATATGGGTATTATGATGATGAAGGTAAACCACTACTTATTCGCTCACACCAGCCACGGCACCTTTTAAACACAATAGCCCATTATGGTGAAATGTCTGAACTGGATATAGCTAAATGGTCTGGTCGTATCAATGCGAATCAGAACAGAGTTTATAACCATGTGTCAGAAGAAGATATGTTAGATAAAATCAAAGCCATTAAATTGAATAGGAGTAATTACTGTCAAAGGGAGTCAATACCCACAAATGAATTGACAATTGATTTTGATAACCTTAATCAAGGTGCAATACACTTAACTGAATTTGGTTACTGTGTACATAACTATTTAATCAAGCCTTGTGCAAAAATTAATCATCTTATTGAATGTGATAATGAAACACCGGACATTAACTCAGTAGATAGAATTAGACTGCAATCTGTCCGAGAGAAAGTAATGCAATTAAAGAGAATAACTCAGATCGCTTATGAAAATGGTGATTATGGTGCAGACAAATGGTTGCAGCACCACGAAAAAAACTTAGAAAGAATTAATAAACTTTTGAATAATTGAAACAGGAGATGCATATGGCAAAACATTTAAACAGGAGTGAAATAAAGGCAATTACACACATTATATTGACTTGGGACGGTAAAATCACATGGAGTGATTTATGTGGATCAGTGTATAAGAATCTAAACAGAACTATCACAAGGCAATCTTTAAGTGCTCATGATGAAGTTGTTGAAGCATATAGAATAAAGAAAAGTTTGTCCAATTTGAAAAAATCTGGTCTAAAGAAACCAGCTAACTTAACTATTGCGGCACAACAAATAATAAACCTTAAAGCCGAAAACGAAATGTTGAAAAAACAGAACAATAGATACAAAGAGCAATTTAGCTATTGGCAGTATAATGCTTATAGACACGGTCTTACTGTGGAACAGTTGAATAGGCCATTTAATAAAAAATAATATTTGATAGGTTACACCTATTGACAAGTTAAATAAATGCGATAAATATAAATATATGGTCAGGAAGACTATTTAACTAATGCAAGGATGCATTCTATGGACAAGAACATTATCTATCCAGAGTTTACTCTGGAAGAGCAACTTATCATTATCGTCGATAAATATATCTCAAAACGATACCAGCCAGGTGATAAAAGTTTCTCATATCAACTTTACCTAATTTTTGTGGGATACCATTTAAAATATTTCTACCCTAAAAGGATTTATTCCAAATCTAATCGTAATATTGATAATATTATGACAATGTTTAGTTCTGTATACAAATGTCTTACAAGTACTTTGTTACAGCGATTAAACAATAAGGAAGCTGTTATCAGAGAGCTAAACTCCCTTGTTAATTACATTGATAATAACCAGAACCAGGCAGAAGATATTTATAATACTTTTAAAGCACAATATGAAATGAAAGTAATTGAGGGAGAGTTAACCCATGAAGTTCGCGTGAGAACCGTCAGGTTATAGGCAATAAAAAAGCCCCTATGCAGGGGCTAAAAGAGACTTCTTGATATAGGCTACTACTGAACTTCTTTCCAGACACCATCAGCTTTCACAAGCTTAACAGGCTTTGTCTGTTTCATATTGCTAATCGAGGCATCGACAATGCAGTTATAAACATTGTTTGCTTCTTCTGTGCAACTTAGTTTCTTAACATAATCTATTCTTAAAAGATCTTTTTCGGGAATACTTGAGTTCAGAGCTTTCATACTTGCATTTGATCTATCTACAACACTTTTGAAAGCATTGTATATGTCTTTTTCAGAAGGTTCGGAATTACAGGCTGTTAATAGAAAAGTAGAAAGGATAACTGCGAGAATTGAGTATGTTTTCATTTTCTTGTCCAGGAAACGATTAATTAAGAATGCCAGATTTTGTATTGTTATTATCAGTAGAGAATGTCCACTTGCTTACGGTTTCTCCATTGAAGTCGATTTCGAGAGTTTTAGACTGAGTCTGGGAACCGCCAGTTAGCAAACCGACAACAGGGATAAAAGTCGAGGCATTGAACTGATTGTTATACATGAAATATCTCCATTGCTCGTTGCCATCGTCAAGAGTCGTTCTGGTGTCAGGCTCACCAAGTTGAACAAGTAGCTCTGCCTTAGTTGTTTTGTTTTTAATTATTTTCGATTGAAGGCTTTGAGCCGTTTCATTTTTGATTTTTTGGTTCCCTGATGTTGAACAGCCAGAAATTAAAAATATTGCAATGAAAAAGGAGGTTACAATAAATTTATTCATTTTATCTTCCTTATTATAGTTGATTAGGGTTAGCTTTTATGTGTGAAAACGGCTCTGTGTGCAAATTTCTTACGTAAATAGAATCTCAAAGAAATTGCTGATGCAAAATAGATAACGACAGCAAATATAAAACTTTGACTGACAGCGAATATGAAGAAAGCTATCGCCAACAGCACAATTCCTATTAGTAAAGCTAACCAAGATGAAACGGCTCCATATTTGATGGTTGAATGACAGCCAGTGCAGACGCTAACTCCAAACTGGCTCTCTTTGAAGCAGAACGGGCACTTTATTGTTTCGTTTTTCATATCAACCTCAAGGTTGCAGATTAAATGGTGCGTTTACAGAGATTCTCGATGACCGACTCTCTTTAGTAAAATTGCTTGTACCGATCGATGATTAGCTCTTGATAGGTTCTGGCTATCACAACTAGATTATCGATCTGTAATAACGATCAATATTTTCTTGACTTAACATAAATTATTTACTAACAGGTGAGATGGGGTTTAAGGTGAGAGATGCAATGCTATGTCTATAAACGGATTTTTCTTTTCTGGCTTAGATGCTGAGTTGCATAGATTTTTGAAAATCTTGGGGGCGTGTTGTGAAGGATACTCTTACCAAAGCTTCTGAGAAGCTCTATGAACTGCCTTAAAGAGTCAAGCCACATAAGGAAGCGGAGATGCTTTTGTTGTTGTACCGCGTTTTTTTGAAGAATCTTTTCTACGATTTCGTTCCGTTTGTCTTCTCTGAGCCGTAATTCCAGTTCTGCAATTTTTCCACCGATACTTTCCCTTCTCTCAGTTGTCCTTAAAATCGTTGCAGGAGCAGGAGCAGGAGCAGGAGCAGGGGGTTCTTCTGGTGGTATGCCGGTTCGCAGAGCTTCTAGATGGTCTGGGTTGTAGTTGAGCCTGTTACTAAGATTTGCCCAACTGTAGCTCTTGCCCAATTGCGAAGCTTTGAAAGCTATATCGCGGTAGGAAAAAGAGAACCCGTTCATTTTCCCGGTAGAAGCGACATTCGCCGTCCAGCCGACTTCTGCTTCTTCCAGCCTCTTGATAAAAGTTAAAAGGTCAGGTGTATCTGCCAAACTTTTATCAATGATATGTTGGAGAGCTTCCTTAGGGGAGGGAACACCAGTCCGAGCCGATAGCATCTGTTCGTTGCGAGAGATTTTTTTCCGCTTCGGTTGCTTTGGTGAAATCGCAGAAGCTGTCTTGGTAACTGTCAGGTTATGAGCGATTTCAAGTTCACTAATGATCCGGGTGCTGATGAGGTTTTCGTTCCTGCCAAGGTATAGCTTCCCTCCATTGAGGTCTACGCGACTTGCGATAATGTGTATGTGCTGACCGGCCGGATCGTCATGAAGCACATAACAACGAAGATGAGTATCACTGAACCCCATCCTCTTCATGTAGTCATCTGCGATGCCGGACCATTGTTCATTCGTTAGTGTTTCACCGTCGGGTAAGCGAAGCGAGTTGTGCCAAACTGGTTTTACGACATCCTGGCGAAGATGCTTGGTGCTATCGAATTCAGCGATCAGTTCAAGGGCTGAATCACCTAACATGTTCCCGCCAATGACGACTGGATCACTTTTGTGGTGTGCTCCCGGTTTCAATGCATAATGAACAACACCTGAAAAGTTCTTACCCCTTTTGATCTTCTGCATACCCTTCATCGGGTTTGCTCCATACATCTGCATTTAACAGGTTCTGGCGAAGCTCTTCAAGTTGTCGCTTAACAGCGAAAAGCTCTGTATGAGTAAGCTGGCTATCTTTACTCTTACTGTCGATATGGATCGCAATTCGATTTAGCTTTTGTGATATGACAGTTAAGGCTTTCCAGGCTTCGGTATTAATCGCCGGTATAACAGGAGGCAAGTTTTGAAGGGAAGCCATACGAAGCCACTCTCCTTTTGAGTAATGCTTTCTTAATATATTAAGTTTCGATAATTCATTTTTGTTTAATCTGACACTAACACAGTAAGTCCTCTTTGAATCCATAACAGGGTTTGCATTTTTTTTACAATGCTGAATTTCTTTTTTTCTGCGTTTATCAGAATGAATAATAATTGGTTGTTTTCCCATATAAACTCCTTTTTATATGTATTGTTATGATTAATAATTGTTTTTTTGTAAATGTCAATATTTGGTGCGGTGTTTTGTTAAATGTATGAACTAAATCATCATTGAGTTATAGCCATTATATGGCATGTTTAATGATATTGTAGTAAAATTCACCCATAAATAGTTAACGTTAAGGAGGTACATATGTTTTCCAAAGAAAAAGTTAGCGATATTTTATTTGCGAATGGTTTTGAGATAAAAAATCAAAGTAATATAGGTGACTCATATACGTTTGATTTAGGTAATGAATGGCAAGTCTCTGTATTTTGTCCTTTTGTTGGGAATGTGTTTGAAGGAAATGTGGATAAATTAAATTATGAGGCAATAAGTGCGTCTTTATTTGATTGTATTGGTACAAAATTTAAATTTAAAAACGTAGCTTCATTAGAAGCTAATATTAAAAGAGTACTCAGAATACTAAAAGAAAACTCTGATGATGATGAGATTTTAAAGTGTGAAAAATGTGGTGTAAGATACGTGCAACCTAAAGAACCTACATTTGGTAAAAAATGGAAGCCATTCCTCTCTTGTAGTGGAATGATAATTAAAGGAACAGGTAAAAACAAAGGGATTCTTTGTGATGGGACATCTAAAAAATTACCGGCAGTAGTTTTGCTATAAATTTAAATATTTGTTTTTATAGTGTGGCAAGGAAAAACATGTTCGATTTTCTTATGATTAACTCTGAGTATGTGTCTATTGTCGGTGCGGTTTTAGCTTTTGTGGGCACAATTGTACTCGCTTTTTCTATGGGAAAAGTATTGTGGGAATTCATGTTCTCAATTGACGCGATATCTACCAGTATTGAAAGTATAGCAGACGGGGGCGATATTTACGTCTTTCAAGGACTTCATGAAAGAATATCAAAAGCTATTTCTTCATCCAAAAAGCCCACTTGGATTGGGATAATATTAGTATTTATATCAATGCTAATGCAAGGTTATTCTTTATATCTAAGTTTTGAAAGTAATAAAATAAATTCGATGAAGTACGAAAATAGAATAAATGAAGTTCATGACGAAATTACTGAAACAAAAAATACACTGAACATATTAAACAGTAAGTTGTTAGCTAAAATTGATGAAAAACAGTTCCAAATAGATGAGCTTAAACGTATTCAGAGAGAACAAAATGAAAGTTTACGGAGCATTATTAAAAAACAGAAAAAGAATTAATAAATTTAGATGTTGATTTTTTCAACCGTAGGGCAGAAAAAACAAGGCAACAAATAGAAGCTCAGCTTCTATTTGTTAGCTCTTGCTCTTCAATTATGAATTAAAAATTTGATATTTAATTATTTTGATGATAACAATGAAGAAATATAAAAAGAGGAGGTGTTATGAAAGCAGTTTATTTATTTGGGGTGATTTTTTTAATAATTGATTTGTTGCTTGGTTTTTATATTTTTGATAAAGGCGGGACCGATGCAGCTATCAAATCTGGGCTAATGGGGAATCTGTCGGTATGTATTATTTTTATGACTGTGGGAGTGTATGTGCCGGTACTTATCTGGTCACTTGCAGAAAGGAAAAAATAGCTATTAATACAACTCGAATATAATAGCTATTACCGGAACTTATTTCTTTATCGAGATCTCTATTTTATTATCCTTTTCGACCAAGGCATATATATCTTTGCTATCCAATGAGCGAATGGAGATATACGTGTGGTCATCTGGCTTTTGTTTTACACAGATGACTGGGGCTTCATTTTCGGGATTGGCCAACTTGCTGTATTCATTGGAAAATTCCTTTAGACTGATTAATAATTTTATCACTCCAGACAAGCTTACCATTGTAAGGAATAGATAACCCCAGACACTGGAGAAAATATTAGCAAATGTAAGGTTAGAATTAATATTCGAGATGCAATATATATAATATGCATAACTTATTAGAGAGAATAAACTGAGCAACGAATCTACAGACTTTTTTAAAACTTCACTGTAGATATTATGTGAGAAGAAAAATATAATACCACCGCAAAACAATGGAATTATAAGCAGTATCAATGTCAGGGCCCAATTGTGGTTGTTACCATATATGTAAAGGGAGATGAAGCATGTAAATGTAGTTAACAATGCGACCAATTTACTGAGAGTAGGATTATTTATCACTTGAAACTCCTGTTAAAAACTTCGGTTTTAATTGTCAATAATAGATCATATGCTGTAGTTGATATAGTCATATAAACATAACAGTCTTCTGTATGATGTGCTGTTTTTATCTTTGCAGTTTAATAAGTAAATTTTTATTTGTTCTGAGGGGATTCTATTCTCATAATAACTATGGAAAATGCAATCATCTTTTTTAGATAAAGGGATTGTTAAGTCTTCAATTATTTCCTCTGTAGATAAATGAATGTTTTTACAGTTATTATTAGAGGTTCTTTCAAAATGATCAGCAAGTTTATTTATTTGCTGATCTTTATACATTTCTATATTGTCAAGTTCAGGACAGATTTCACTGAACGCAAAGATTGGAAAGAACTGGGAACTCTGTATCTTCTGTTTATTTAATAATATAATTAATTGCTTATTTGCTTCCTCTACAATCTTGAAATAATCTTGCATCATTTCAGGCTTGGTTTGAAACTCATACTTAACTCGTTTATGAGAACCTACGGCTAATACCATTTGTCCATTTTTTAACTGGTCTAAATCTTCTGTGATTTTTACTTCAATTTCACCACCGCTTTTTATTTCATTCCAGACTTTTTGAACTTTTCTAATATCCATTGCTGAAACTGGTAATATTAAGTCTGATAAACTTTTATATATAGAAGAGTAATCGTCGGTTTTGATTTTATTTATTCTTATAGTGGTAGCATTCCCTATGTATATATCGTGTTCAGATATGGCAGTAGATCTTGAATCTTTTTCATATTCCACAAGCAAAAAATTACTTCTAATTTTATTTGCTATATCTGAGTTAGTAGGTACATAGGAAAAAATGGTCTTTAGAATTTGCTGTATGTTTCTGTCACTAATGCTGTATCCAATAAAGATAACAGGATTATGAATAAATAGTGAGAGTAATTGTGCTCTAATTAGTTCATATTTGTTATCGAAATAGTCATAATCTTGTTCTGTAATCGTTAGTTCGTAAGGGGCTGACACACAACCATGTATTTTATAGACAGAACCATAAGGATTACTTAAAAGTATGCTATTGCCTATTAGTGGTTCAAATTCAAAGAGTTGCTCAATCAATAAATCATAGTTCGTTGTGATGATTGATCCGATGTTTTTTCTCATCTTAATGAGTTCAGCTATCTCTTCGCTTTTTTCTTCTTTTAATTCTACAGTTGATAATAGCTGAGTAATATATATTTTAAATCTGCTTAAATTAATTCCCTTATCCATCTCTTTATAGAAAATATCATTTATTTCTTTAAACTTTCCATTTCTATCGTTAGACAAAGTTTCATTGAATTTTCTTTCTATATCACTGGCAATTTTATCATATTTATATTCACCATTGATTTGACATTTTGATTTAATATCAAGATATGTTTCTTTATCACCAGTGAGTTCGAAACAAATATGTGAGAGTAAACCATTCCAATCATAGGAATTAGAGAGATATCGCAAGCTAAACCCAGTTCCGATGAAGAGCACTGGATGATTTCGATACTTTGCTATGAATTCATTAATTTCCATATCTCACCATAACTTGTTGATTTTATGTGCTTTAATGTGTTACTGTTGACGTATTAAGGTATATCTAACATACATTATTATTCTTTATGCCAGTTGTCTAGCATATAGTCATAACTCTTTAAGCCAAAAAATTGTCTGTTCGCGCTTTGTCCGTAGTACATGTGTATACTAACATGTATTAGATTTTTCATTATACGTTTGGTGTAATTAATGCTGAAAATTAACAAATGTCCACTTTGCCGTAAAAATAATGAACTTGTCCATAGCCATTTGATTTCTAAGTTTGTTTATAAAATTATTCGCGAATGTCAGCCATATGAGAAAATAAACGAATGTTCTCCAATGATTGTTGATAGCCGTTTAGGTCTTCTACAGAAATCAACACGTCAAGAAAAACAAATTCTCCTTTGTTCTGCATGTGAAGAGTTATTTTCTGAAAAAGAAACTGCGATGGCGAAAATTATTCGTGAACTGCAAAGAACAGATGTGAGGCAGAAAAAGATATTAGCATACCAAAAGGAACTGTGTAGCAAATTAAATGGTCAAGACATTCTTTATTTTACAGATGAAAAAGTCTCTGCAATTAAATATTTTGCTATGTTGAATTTATTTAGAAATATAGTGTGCGAGAGAGTGCCTCGCATAGTAAGAAAAGAGTTAATTAAGATTAGAAAATATCTTCTACGCGAATCTGATTATTCTTTGCCATTAATCATTCATGTTAACGACAGTGATTTTTTCCCCATAGCCTCAACTCCATTCAAAATTGATTCTGATAATTGCTACCATTATATTTTTTTAATTCCTGAGTTTTTATTTCATTTCTTCTTTTGTATGTCACAACTAAACTTGCAGTTTAATGACGTAATGATTATGCCAGAACATCTTTCTTCAAAAGAAGAAGTGGAAATTCACCTTAGGAACTCAATGAAAGACATTCGCATTGCTAATAATGCAAAGAAATATATAAAATGATTAGCTTTTGATGGACTTCGAGTGACTTGGCAAATAAGTACGTATTGGTTATTTTTTGAGGCATTTAATAGCATAATGAAAAGAAATGTCCTCTAATCCAGTTTTTGTTTTCAAATAAAAACATCTGGTGCCGTGTAGTGATCTACCTGCAGTGATTCCTATGCATTCATTCTTACTTTTTTCTTCCCACTCATCGTGGTTTTTAAATAATTCGATCAAAAAATTATAATCACTAATGCTCACTTCTTGATGGTCTTTGGTTTTGTTTAGAATGCTTTGTGCCTGACTGATTATATCTTTCTTAGTAGCATAAATAATATTGTTGATAGTGTATGACATGTTTTTTCCTATTGTTAGATAACATCGATTTTCTTACCTAATTAGGCATGAGATATTAAATTGTAACATATTTAATTGATAGTGCTTTCTGGAATCAGATTTTTGAAAGTTTAAAATGTTTTTCAGTTCTATTATTGTAAATAATAAAAACGTATCCTTAACAGAACAGTATGGAATTTCTAAAAAATCTATAATCATAAATTAATTCACTGAAGTTTTGACTGCTAAAATTACTTCAGTGAATTAATTATGAATGGAAATTTGCTTTGTAGTTAGTTTTGTTTTTGATAGTCTCTTTGATGTTGAAGAATCAATTCAAATTCTCTAACTTCTGCAACTATATGAGTTACATGATGTGTCGTGTCTATTGATACCCAATTCGTAGTATTACCAACAAATTCTTCATTGGCACATTCATAAATCTTTTTATCACCCCAGCTAAATTTCTCACCTTTATAATGGGGGGATGAAACCAGTATCTTACACAAATCTTGCATTTGTGCTCCCTTTTTACCGGTAGCACGAGAATACCCTCTTACAACGAAAAGGCTATCGTCTATAGTATATCTAATCTTACCGTTAGCATCGGGTGCAATGATGTCATCTCCGATAGAGGGATTAATGATACCATAATCTCCAAATACTAAATTTAAATCAGGTTGGAATTTTTTGAATGCTTTCCATACCTTAGCTTCTTTACGGATAACTATACCTTCTGAATTGTGGGTAGGAACCATTCCATTAATATCACTTGTTATTGAACTTCCTGCAATTGAAATAAATTTAAAATCATACTTGTATAATGAATCCAGTGCTCTCTGCACTGTTTCATTTAGGTCAACTATGGATGTTTTAGTTATATCTTCTAAATCTATCATTACCGAGCAATTTTCTGGCATTGCACCCAAGGAAGTTAAAATGCCTTCTATTGTTTCAATAAACGGTTCCTCTTCGATCATATCTTCAAAAGCAAAGGAGTTTAACCGAATTACAAAGTCAGTATAGCTTGTACCTAATTGTTGCAAAGTAGTTGCATACTCATCATCTTCCCATCGATCATAACCGACGACAGGAATGATATTGCACCCAGCATTTCTTAAGGCACTGGTGAGATGACTCAAAATATGCTCTCCTGTTTCAAGAGAAGAGTTTGGAGGCCATCTGCTTATATCAATCCCCATGGGGAGATTTTGCATCCTTTCGGACAATGTTTTAATTGTATTGTTTAGAAAAAACTCAACTGGATTACCTATGTTAGAGTATTTTTTATTTGTTCTCTGCTTTTTCGACAGATATGGGATTTCAAAAATCGGAAGCATGTCCCTCATAACGTGGGGATAAGGAAGCATAGACTTAATGGCATCTAACTCACCTTTCTTAGCTTTTAAAATCGGCATATATTTAGGGTACATATAGACACCTCGTCTACCAAATATGATTAGGGAAATGCTTTCTTACTTCACCTTGACCAACTAAATCAGAAAATTGATTGTATTTTCCAGTTTCTCTTCTAATTCTTCCTGCGATTATTGCAGGATGAATTCTTAATTCTCTTGAAAGCTCATCTATCGTGAATGTGCTGGGATTTAAGTAAGCTGAACTCCGTTTCCAAATGACGCGAGGAATGAGAGTATCTCTGGCTATTCGATTAGCCTCTGCTTCCATTTTGTCTGTACTATTCTTGAGTGTTTCAATGTCATCGATAAATGTGTTAGTAGAATCTGCATGTTTCCAGATATGGACTAACTCATGTAAAAGTGTAAACCAGAAATTATCCAAACGATCTTGTCTTAAAGTGAGTGCAATAATTGGTCTACCGTCAATATCCCTCAGAGCAGCCCCATCAACAGCAGTACCAGTCAGACAAGGTTCAATGATCACACAAATCCCATTTTTTTCTAAGAACTCCACCGCTAATAGAGGTCCATATTCGGACCAACTTAAATGTGCGATCTCTTTTAAAAAATCTTTAGTTATGCAATCTTGCTTAAATTTAGTTGCGAGTTTTTTTTCCCTGGCTTTCTGGACTACTCTTGCAATCCATGCATGTAATTTATAAACAGTTGTAGGTGAGTAAGACTCTCCGTTAAGTGTTCGCTTGAAGGCTGCTGTAGAAAAATTCGCACCCAAACCCTCAATGAAATTTTTGACTTTTTCTTCTGTAGTCGTTTTTGTTTGCGAGACAATGTTTTCTATCCAACCTTTGGAAAGCATTTCTTTTATAGGAAATTTTGACCAATTAACCTCCTCAACTGGAGAACGATTTGCATATCCAGTTTCTGTTTCTAAGCCCAATAATGTTTGAGGAGACATACCTAAACCTATTGATAAGGCTTTGATCATAGCGACGGTTAAAGGACGTTTTCCCGATAACACCTCTGATACACGACTTTTTGTTCCAAAATATGGGGTGAGATCCGCTTGGCGTAAGCCCTGTTCGTCCATTCGGAATTTGATTGCCTCGATTGGATCTACCGGTGTTACTGGATAGTTAGCATTTTCATAATTTTCAATAACAACTGTAAGTAAATCAAGACGTTCTGATTCTTCAGATCCTGCAGGAAGATCCAATCTGAGTAATCTCTCAACTTCTGAAAGGGCCGCATGATATTGTTCTTCAGTTCGAATAACCCGAACTTCAGTAAGTTTACTCATTTAGATACCACCTGGTTAATCACCGCAATGCTCCTTTCAAACTGAAATGTTACTTTTATGCCCTGCGATTTAATGCCTCGAACAAAGAACACATAGCACAAATTATCAATCTGCTGTGCTCTGGGGAAAGCATCTAAAACTCCCTTAGCATCTTTCCAGTAAGCGTTAGTGAGCTCTGCAACCCAAGCGGAAAGCCAAACATCCGTTTCAGGGTTAGTACCACTTAGCACTTGAAGCCTTTGCTTGCCGATTAGTCGCATTGATGTTCTCCATTTGGGAACCAGAATAAGTGTGGTGATTCTGAATGTCAATACAATGTTCCCATAAGTGGAACTTGTCGCCTCCAGTTCTCATCTCTTTATGGCTACATAACTCTAAGAATCAATGGAAAGCTCTTTAATAAGAATAAAAATATGATTTAGATCAAATGTATATCGGCGTGCCGGGATGCTTATAGTGGGGCGATTTAGGCCGCAATCGCTTTTAGCTTTTGAGCCTGAACATAGTCACTCCACCACTGCATGAGAACCACTCGTTCTGCAAGATAATCTGCGCGATTATATGCGGCAATTATTTCATCTTTCTTCGAGTGAGCAAGGGCCGCTTCTAAGACATCTGTCCTGAACTTACCCGACTCCTCTGAGGCCGTTCGTGCAATAGATCTCATTCCATGGGCTACAAGCTCTCCACCAAAGCCCATACGGATTATGGCCGCATTCGCTGTTTGTTCATGCATATGATTGAGTGGAGCTTTGATACTGGGGAAAACCCACTCTCTGTGCCCACTGATGGCTTTCATTGAATCCAAGACTCGCAAAGCTTCTTTGCTTAGTGGAACTTTGTGAGGCTTCTTCATTTTCATAAACTCAGCCGGGATGTTCCACATCGAGTTGTCAGTATCTATATCGGCCCATCTCGCACGAACGGCTTCCCCTGGACGAACCCAGGTCAGCAATTGCCATTCAATCAGCAATCTTGTCTCCATACGAACTGAGGCATTGTTTAACACCATTAGGAAGCAGGGTAACTCGGAAGGGGGTAATGCTGGCATATTCTGTTTTTTAGGCTTACTGAACCGTTGCCCAAGGTTGTCAGCCGGATTGAACTCGATAAGTTCTTCAGTCGCGGCCCAGCGAAAAATTTCATTTAATCGGGAAATGATTCGCCGTAAGGTTTCGAGGACTCCTCGTTGTTCAATAGGGTCGAGATGTTGCTTTAAGAGTTTGGGTCGGATCTCATTGATAGGAACCTTACCCAAGCCGGGAAATATATTTCTCTCCAAGCTTCGCCAGATGTCTTCTGCATGGTCTTGTGAGATACCAGAGGTCTTTACCTTCTCATCCAACCATTTCCTTGCCACGGCTTGGAGAGTGTGTTCAGTAGCATTCTTTAAGGCATTAGCTTTATCGTTGTTATGAACTTGGGGATCAATGCCATTAGCAAGCAAGGAAAGGTATTCATCTCGTAAGGCTCTGGCTCTTGCCAGTGTAAGGTGAGGATAGGTCCCAAGGCTCATTTTGGTTCTTTTTTTACTCACTGGCACTGCATACCTGAAATACCAATTCTTCTTTCCTCCTTTCGAGAGGGGAGCGATTCGTAGTATCAAACCATCTCCGTCAAACAAGTTGATTTCTTTGTCGGCTGGCTTGGTGCTTTTGATTTCAGTGTCAGTGAGCTTCTTAGCGATTTTTGCCATTTTGGGACCCTCGTTTTTTGGACCCTTCTTAGTGGGTCCCATTCAGGGTGCCATATGTGATAGTTCTCAGCAATTCTCACTGGACGACAATAGACGTAAAAAAGCCCGCAGAGCTTATGCTATGCGGGCTTAGTAGACTTCATTGTACTTCAAACAACTAAAAAGTGGTGGAGCTGGCGGGAGTTGAACCCGCGTCCGAAATTTCTACATCCTCGGTACTACATGCTTAGTTTGTCTTTACATTCGCACGCCAGCTGCGGACAGACACGCCACTAACGAACTAGCCTGATTAGTTTTAACGCTTCAACCCCAGGCAGGGCTTCCACGCGATCTCTTTTGGGTTTGACCTCTCTTTGATCCCCGTCTTAAGAGCGGAAGCTAGGGAGAGAGGGCTCAGAGCAGGTTATTAAGCTGCTAAAGCGTAGTTTTCGTCGTTTGCGACTATTTTTTTGCGGCTTTTAACGAGGCAAACCGCCCCTCGGCATGCACCTTGGGTTTCGCAAATCCCGTCGAATCCAGAATCAGCCCCAATAGTGTTGAACTGAGTATACCAGATTTCACTTCCTGGATACCAGCCCGGAACGCTAACTTATTGAATAGTACAATAAGTGTGCAGAATCAACGTCCTGCGTTTTTCATGATGCGCGCTTTATCAAGCTGCCACTCGCGCTCTTTCAGGTCAGTACGTTTGTCGTGCTGCTTTTTACCCTTCGCGACGCCAACCTTCACCTTGCACCAGGCGTTTTTCCAGTACAGTGACAGGGCGACCACGGTGAAACCTTCGCGGTTGATGCGTCCGTAGAGAGATTCCAGCTCACGCTTGTTTAGCAGCAGCTTACGGGTGCGCGTTGGGTCACACACGTAATGTGACGAGGCGACGGTCAGCGGCGTAAAGTTCGCACCGAACAGGAAAGCTTCGCCATCTTTCAGGATCACGTAGCTGTCGCCGATATTAGCTTTCCCGGCGCGCAGCGATTTTACTTCCCAGCCCTGCAACGCAAGGCCAGCTTCGAATTCTTCTTCAATGAAATACTCGTGGCGCGCACGCTTGTTGAGCGCAATGGTCGCCGAGCCTGGTTTATGTGCTTTTTTCTTCGTCATAAGTGTCGTAAAGCCGTCGGTAATCTGATTTCAAAAAGTCACCTCATTGCGTCCTGTGAGGTCTAACGCGCTATCTTAGCACGAGATGAGGCTTAGCGTTTTTTTAACAGGTGATAAATGTTATTATTTATCCGTTGTGTGACCATGGAAAATGCTATGCCTCAGATTAGCCGTACTGCGCTTGTGCCTTACAGCGCGGAACAGATGTATCAGTTAGTGAACGATGTTCAGTCTTATCCAGAATTTATTCCGGGGTGTACCGGAAGCCGCGTTCTGGAGTCTGGCCCGACGCAGATGACCGCGGCGGTGGATGTCTCCAAAGCGGGGATCAGCAAGACGTTCACCACCCGCAATACGCTGACCAGCAATCAGAGTATTTTGATGCATCTGGTCGATGGTCCGTTTAAAACGCTGATGGGGGGCTGGAAGTTTACCCCACTGAGCGCGGACGCCTGCCGTATTGAGTTCCATCTGGACTTTGAGTTTACCAATAAGCTGATTGAGCTGGCGTTTGGCCGCATCTTTAAAGAGCTGGCCTCGAATATGGTTCAGGCGTTCACGACCCGCGCCAAAGAGGTTTACAGTGTCGCATAAGATCGCTGTGGAAGTGGTGTACGCGCTGCCAGAGAAACAGTATTTGCAGCGCGTGACGCTGGATGAGGGCGCGACCGTAGAAGCGGCTATCCGCGCGTCCGGCATCCTCGAGCTTCGCAGTGATATCGACCTGGCGAAAAATAAGGTCGGTATTTACAGCCGTCCGGTGAAGCTGGGTGATGTGCTGAAAGAGGGCGATCGGGTGGAGATTTATCGTCCGCTGATTGCCGACCCGAAAGAGTTGCGTCGCCAGCGTGCCGAGAAGGCGAGTAAGTAGTGCTTACAACCCCTCACCCTAACCCTCTCCCCAGAGGGGCGAGGGGATCAACAGAAAACAAAAAAGGTGCTCATTGAGCACCTTTTTGCATTTCTGACGCCTGATTATTTGGTCAGGGCAGGTTTGTTGTCGATGTTTGTCAACACACCGGCGCTGCTGAAAGTCAGCGTCAGGGTCTGCTGGGTCACATCTTCGTGGCCTGGCTGCTGACGGAATACATAGAACCAGGTGTTAGTGCCGAACGGATCGGACATCATCGGGGTTCCCAGTGCATAAGCGACCTGCTGTTGTGTCATCCCCACACGGATTTTGGACACATCGTTAGGGGTAAGGTAGTTCCCCTGGTTGATGTCAGGACGGTAAACCACTTTCTCCAGAGTGGAACAGCCTGCGGTCAACATCAGAAGAACCGCTGCGGCAGCGGTCAGCATTTTACAACGCATAGTGATTTGATTCCTTTTCGGGCCCGAGCAGAACGCGGCTCATATGTAATATGCCGATGATAATAGACCTTGCCCCACTTTGAAACCGGTCTGGCGGCGTTTTTGTTGTTCTCTATGACCCTGAGATCCCGAAAAAGTTTATGCCGCCAGCAGTTCTTTCGCATTCGCGAGCGTATTACGCGTGACTTCACTGCCGCCGAGCAGGCGTGCCAGCTCCTGCAGACGCGCACGTTTATCGAGCGGCATCATGTGCGTTTCCGTCATTTCGCCATCGGTTTCTTTGCTGACAATAAAGTGATGATGACCACAGCCCGCAACCTGCGGCAGGTGAGTGACGCACATCACCTGCGTTGATTCGCCTAACTGACGCAGCAGTTTGCCGACAACCGCCGCCGTTGGACCGCTGATCCCGACATCCACCTCATCGAAAATCAGCGCCGGGGTTTCCATTTTACGCGCGGTAATAACCTGAATCGCCAGCGCAATACGCGACAGCTCGCCGCCGGAGGCGACTTTGGAGATTGCCTGTAGCGGTTGGCCCGGGTTGGTGGTGACACGGAACTCAATGCGATCCGCACCTTCCGCCGTCAGGTGATGCTCTTCAAAGCGAACATCAATGGTGAATACACCGTGCGGCATTGCCAGCGTATGCATGCTGTCGGTGATGTGCTGGCTGAGTTCCTGAGCGTAATGCTGACGGATTTCATGCAGCTTTTGCGCTGTGGCCAGCGCCTGTTCATGATGCAGGTTCACCGCCAGAGAAAGGGTTTCCTGCGAGTCAGCCTGATCGTCAAGCTGCTGCTGCTCTTCCAGCAGAGCCTGATAGTAGCCCGGGAGCTCTTCCGGCGTAACATGGTGCTTACGCGCCAGGGCAATCTGACGTGAGATGCGCTGTTCCAGTTCAAACAGACGGTTCGGGTCGAGATCCAGACGCTCACAGTAGTGGCGCAGTTCGTCACTGGCTTCTGAGATTTGAATCGCGGCCTCTTCCAGCATATCCAGTACGCCAGAGAGTTTGCTGTCCATGCCTGCCAGCTCGGTGATCAGCTGACGAACGCTATAGAGCTGGCTCTGCAGGTTCGCGTCTTCGCCATCAGCGAGCATATTGAGCGCATTCTGGCTGGTTGAGAGCAGGTGGCCACTGTTGGCGAGGCGCTTGTACTCCTCGTCGATTTGCTCAAACTCACCCGCCTGCGGATTGAATTCGTTCAGCTCCTTAAGCTGGTACGCCAGCAGCTCCGCACGCGCGGCGCGCTCCTGGCTTTGCTGCTGATGCTGAGCCAGCTCCCGGCAGCTCTGATGCCACAGACGGTAGTGTTCTGCCATGAGCTGAGTAAGCGCGTACTCACCCGCATAGCCATCAAGCAATGCTTTCTGCTGTTCTGGTTTGACTAACTGCTGATGCGCGTGCTGACCGTGGATCTGAATAAGCAGCTGGCCGAGTTCGCGAAGCTGAGAGAGGGGGACCGCCGTGCCGTTGATAAAACCACGGGAACGGCCGTCACTGCTGATCACGCGGCGAAGTAAACACTCACGCCCATCTTCAAGCTGGTTCTGTTCGAGCCAGCGCTGGGCGGCAGGCGTGTCTTTCAGGGAGAAGCGGGCGCACAGGTCGGCGCGGTTTGCGCCCCTGCGCACCATGTCTCCCTCGGCGCGGCCGCCAAGGCACAAGCCGAGGGCATCAATGGCAATGGATTTACCCGCACCGGTTTCCCCGGTGATCGCCGTCATGCCGCTGTGGAAATCGATCTCAAGCTCACGAACTATGGCAAAGTTGCTGATGGTCAGTTGTGCCAGCATAATTGTTTTCCTGTATGAAAAACCATGACTGTGTTTTCATACAGTATAAACTGGTTTTTTATACAGTAAAGTCCTGGATGTAAAATCAGAACAATTTTTTTGACCAGCCGAGCTTCGAGCTTAATGTGTTGAAATAGCTGTAATCTTTCGGGTGAATCAGGTTCAGGTGGTAATCGCATCGGCGAATGAGGACATCTTCACCTTCCTGGATCGGCAGCGCAATCTGGCTGTCGCAACTGATCTCCAGGTCGTTACGGCGGTGCGAGAAGCGCAGACGTATCGTGCTGTCACCGTTGATGACCAACGGGCGGGCGGAGAGCGTGTGCGGGAACATCGGCACCAGGGTAATGGCATCCAGCGAGGGCGTCAGAATGGGGCCACCCGCAGAAAGTGAGTAGGCGGTTGAGCCGGTTGGAGTGGAGATAATCAGCCCGTCAGAGCGCTGCGAGAAGGCAAAGATTTCGTCGATATAGACTTCGAACTCAATCATATGCGCCACTTTACCGGGGTGAAGTACGACCTCGTTAATCGCGGTGCTGATGCGCTTCTGGCAGTCCTGCTGGCACACCTGCGCTTCCAGTAAGAAGCGCTTTTCGCTGATATAGTGACCTTCCAGCACGTCAGCCAGTTGCTGTTGCGCGTTGTCCGGGTCGAGATCGGTTAAAAAGCCGAGATTGCCTCGGTTGATGCCGATAACCTTGATATCATAGCGCGCCAGCGTGCGTGCGGCACCGAGCATGTTTCCGTCACCGCCCACCACCACGGCGAGATCGGCCTGTTGACCAATCTCTGCCAGGGTGCCGGTTTTGACGCTCTTGAGCTGCAGCTCCTGCGCAATCTGCTGCTCGACCATCACTTCATAGCCTTTGCTACACAACCAGCGATACAACATTTCATGTGTCGTCAATGCGGTAGGGTGACGCGGATGCCCGACGATCCCAATACACCTGAAATGATTATTCATTTTCTGGAGGTCCTTGTGCCTGATGAATGATGACAATCTCTCTTGTTCCCTTGAATCCAGGAAACTGATCCCCATAATAAGCGAAGTTAGCGAGATGAATGCAGAAAAACGCGGAGAAATTCATGAGTAGTAAAGAACAGAAAACGCCTGAGGGGCAAGCCCCTGAAGAAATTATCACGGAACAGCACGATGAAGTTGAGGCAGTAGAGCCAGACGCATCTGCTGAGCAGGTGGACCCGCGCGATGAAAAAATTGCGAATCTGGAAGCCCAACTGGTAGAAGCACAGAATCGCGAACGCGAAAGTGTTCTGCGCATTAAGGCGGAAATGGAAAACCTGCGTCGTCGTACCGAGCAGGACGTTGAGAAGGCGCATAAATTCGCGCTGGAGAAATTCGTCAACGAACTGCTGCCGGTGATTGATAGCCTCGATCGCGCCCTGGAAGTGGCTGATAAAGCGAACCCGGACAATGCGGCGATGATCGAAGGTATCGAACTGACGCTGAAATCCATGCTCGACGTGGTGCGTAAGTTTGGCGTGGAAGTGATTGCCGATACCAACGTTCCGCTGGATCCAAACGTCCACCAGGCGATTGCGATGGTCGAATCTGAAGAGATTGAAGCCGGTAAAGTGCTGGGCGTGATGCAGAAAGGGTATACCCTGAACGGCCGTACCATTCGCGCTGCGATGGTGACCGTGGCGAAAGCGAAAGCGTAATTTGCTACCTGTAGTGCCGGGTGGCGGCGTTCGCCTTACCCGGCCTACATTTTATTCGGCAATACTTTCCCGAAGCGGCGTGACGGGCAGAACCTTCACCTGCTTAATCATATTGTCCTGCACGTCCAGGATATCAATATCGTACTGCTCAATGCGCACCCGCGTGCCTGCCGCCGGGATCTCCTCCAGCGCTTCCAGAATCATCCCGTTAATCGTACGCGCTTCATCTTCCGGCAAATGCCAGTTAAAGGCTTTATTGAGTTCGCGAATGTTCGCGCTCCCGTCAATCAGCACTGAACCGTCGTTTTGCGGGGTGACCTCTTCCGCGAGAGAAGGCGACATTGACGTAGTAAAGTCGCCGACTATCTCTTCCAGAATATCTTCGACCGTCACCAGTCCCTGAATGTCGCCGTATTCATTGACGACCAGGCCGACTTTTTTCTTGTTGCGCTGGAATTTAACCAGCTGCGTGCTGAGCGGTGTTCCTTCCGGCACATAGTAAATTTCGTCGGCGGCGCGCAGCATAACCTCTTTGGTGAACTCTTTTTTCTCGGTCATCAGGCGGTACGCTTCACGCACGCGCAGCATGCTGATGGCGTCATCCAGCGAGTCGCGATAGAGCACGATGCGCCCGTGCGGGGAGTGCGTCAGCTGGCGGACGATGGCTTTCCAGTCGTCATTGATATCAATGCCGACGATTTCGTTCCGCGGCACCATGATGTCGTTCACGCTCACTTTTTCCAGATCCAGCACCGACAGGAGCATGTCCTGATTGCGCCGGGAAATCTGCGTGCGGGATTCGTGCACGATGGTGCGCAGTTCCTCTTTGCTGAGCGCGCTGCTGATGGTGACATCGGCTTTGATGCCCACCATCCGCATCAGTACGCGCGTCACCATATTCAGCAACCAGACCAGCGGCATCATCAGGATTTGCAGCGGCGCCAGCAGGAAGCTGCTCGGGTAGGCGACTTTCTCCGGGTAAAGCGCGGCGATGGTCTTAGGCAGCACTTCAGCAAACACCAGTACCACAAACGTCAGCACGCCGGTGGCGATAGCGACCCCGGCGTTGCCGTACAGGCGCATACCGACGATGGTGCCCAGAGCAGAGGCAAGAATATTGACGAGGTTGTTACCGATGAGCACCAGGCTTATCAGTTGATCCGGCTTGCGGAGCAGTTTTTCAACGCGACGTGCGGCACGGTTACCCTGTTTGGCACGATGACGTAACCGGTAGCGGTTTAGGGTCATCATGCCGGTTTCCGAGCCGGAGAAATAGGCGGAGATGACCACCATGACGATCAGGATAACGATCAGCGTGGTGGTAGAGATGTGTTCCAGGGGGAACTCCTTTGTTTCTTAGCCAGCAAATTGCTGTATGAAGCGGCTGCCAAAATAGGCAAGGGTGAGAATGCCCGCCCCCGCGACGTTGAACCAGACCACGCGGCGACCGCGCCAGCCTTCATGATAATGGCCCCATAACAGGACAATATAGACAAACCACGCGATGATGGAGAGCACCGCTTTATCGATATTCTCCACGCTGAACAGGTTCTTCATGTAGAACAGGCCTGTGCAGAGCGTGAGCGTCAGCAGCACCACCCCGACCTGGGTGATGTGGAACATCTTACGCTCAATGACCATCAACGGCGGCATTTCATGGTTAAACGCCAGCTTTTTGTTTTTCAACTGGTAGTCAATCCAGGCGAGCTGCATGGCGTAAAGCGCCGCGATGATCAACGTCGCGTAGGCAAACAGCGACAGGCCGATATGCACCAGCATCCCCGGCGTCGCTTCCAGATGCGTAATGAATTCATTGGGCATGAAGGTGGCTAAGGCCAGATTGATCAGCGCGAAGGTATAGACAATCGGTAGCAGCAGCCAGCCGCGATTTTTAGACGCCACGATGGTCATTACCGTACAGATCATCAAACTGACCAGCGAGCCGACGTTGAGGACGCTCAGGTTTTGCACGCTGCCGTCGCCGGGGATGATACGTGATTCCAGCGCAAACGCGTGGCTTATCAGTGCGATCACCGCGGAAAGAATAGCCATGCGCCGCCAGCCGCTGTTTTTTTGCAGCAGTCCGGGAACGATCAGCGCGAGGCTGACAGAGTAGGCAACAAGGGCGATCAGTGCGAAAACAGGCATATAGGCATCGACAGTTGTCTTAATAAGAAAGAGAAGCAGTATAACGTTACGTGACGCCTGCTCCAACCGTTGCATAACAACAAAGACGCCTTCATGTTATACTCCGGCAAAATTCTGTGTATGTGTCGCTCAATGCGGCCCAACGTTTCTACTCAGGCGAGAGACAATGTTTGATAATTTAACCGATCGTTTGTCGCGCACGCTGCGCAACATCAGCGGCCGCGGACGCCTTACTGAAGAGAACATCAAGGAAACGCTGCGCGAAGTGCGCATGGCGCTGCTGGAAGCAGACGTCGCGTTGCCGGTTGTTCGTGATTTTATCAACCGCGTTAAAGAGAAGGCGGTTGGTCATGAAGTTAACAAGAGCCTGACCCCGGGTCAGGAGTTCGTCAAAATCGTTCGTAACGAACTGGTTTCGGCGATGGGCGAAGAGAACCAGGTGCTTAACCTGGCGGCTCAGCCACCGGCCGTGGTGCTGATGGCGGGCCTGCAGGGGGCGGGTAAAACGACCAGCGTCGGTAAGCTGGGTAAATTCCTGCGTGAGAAGCACAAGAAGAAAGTGCTGGTGGTCTCTGCGGACGTCTATCGCCCGGCGGCGATCAAACAGCTGGAAACCCTGGCCGAGCAGGTTGGTGTGGATTTCTTCCCGTCAGACGTGGCCCAGAAGCCTGTCGACATCGTTAACGCCGCGTTGAAAGAGGCGAAGCTGAAATTCTACGACGTGCTGCTGGTGGATACCGCCGGTCGTCTGCACGTTGACGAAGCGATGATGGATGAGATCAAGCAGGTGCATGCCTCTATCAACCCGGTAGAGACCCTGTTTGTTGTCGACGCCATGACCGGTCAGGATGCGGCGAATACCGCGAAAGCGTTTAACGAAGCGCTGCCGTTAACCGGCGTGGTGCTGACCAAAGTGGACGGCGACGCCCGCGGCGGTGCGGCGCTCTCGATTCGCCACATCACCGGTAAGCCGATTAAATTCCTTGGCGTGGGCGAGAAAACCGAAGCGCTGGAGCCGTTCCACCCGGATCGTATTGCCTCCCGTATCCTCGGCATGGGCGACGTGCTGTCGCTGATTGAAGATATCGAGAGCAAGGTTGACCGTGCGCAGGCGGAAAAACTCGCCAGCAAGCTGAAAAAAGGCGACGGTTTCGATCTGACCGACTTCCTTGAGCAGTTGCGACAGATGAAAAACATGGGCGGCATGGCCAGCCTGATGGGCAAACTGCCGGGCATGGGGCAGATCCCAGACAACGTGAAAGCGCAGATGGATGACAAAGTGCTGGTGCGTATGGAGGCGATCATCAACTCGATGACGTTGAAAGAACGCGCTAATCCGGACATCATCAAAGGTTCCCGCAAACGCCGTATCGCAGCCGGTTGCGGCATGCAGGTGCAGGACGTTAACCGCCTTCTGAAACAGTTCGACGACATGCAGCGCATGATGAAGAAAATGAAGAAAGGCGGCATGGCGAAGATGATGCGCGGGATGAAAGGCATGATGCCACCCGGCTTTCCTGGGCGATAATCGCTTTTGAGATTGCTTTTTGCCCGAAAATGAGTAAAATTTTCGGGCTTTTAATATGACACCCGGGCTCCGTTCCTCGATGGGGCCCGGTTGTTTTATTCACACAAGAGGATGTTATGGTAACTATTCGTTTAGCTCGTCACGGCGCTAAAAAGCGTCCGTTCTACCAGGTTGTTGTCACTGACAGCCGTAATGCACGCAACGGTCGCTTCATCGAGCGCGTTGGTTTCTTCAACCCACTGGCCGCTGGCGCAGAAGAAGAAACTCGTCTGGATCTGGATCGTATCGCTCACTGGGTTGGCCAGGGCGCTACTGTTTCCGATCGCGTTGCTACGCTGATCAAAGCAGCAAACAAAGCAGCTTAATCTGTCACGGTGGTCATGATGAGCAATAAAGCACCTGTTGAACCGATCGTATTGGGAAAAATGGGTTCTTGCTACGGTATCCGTGGTTGGCTCAGAGTGTTTTCCTCCACTGAAGACGCTGATAGCATTTTTGATTACCAGCCCTGGTTTATCCAGAAAGCCGGTAAGTGGGAAGAGGTCGAGCTGGAAAGCTGGCGTCACCACAATCAGGACATCATCATCAAGCTGAAAGGCATTGACGATCGTGATGCCGCGAATGCGCTGACTAATTGTGAAATTGTCGTGGATTCGTCGCAGTTGCCGCAGCTGGAAGAGGGCGACTACTACTGGAAAGACCTTATGGGTTGCCAGGTTGTCACTACCGAAGGCTATAGCCTGGGAAAAGTCATCGATATGATGGAAACCGGGTCAAATGACGTTCTCGTCATTAAGGCAAACCTGAAAGATGCATTTGGCATCAAGGAGCGGTTGGTCCCGTTCCTCGATGGACAGGTTATCAAGAAAGTCGATCTCACTACTCAAACCATTGAAGTAGATTGGGATCCTGGTTTTTAAATTCTCCGGATAAACGGTAAAAGACGGTGCTATGTGGATTGGCATAATTAGCCTGTTTCCTGAAATGTTCCGCGCGATTACCGATTACGGGGTAACTGGCCGGGCAGTAAAGAATGGCCTGCTGAGCATCCAGAGCTGGAGTCCTCGTGACTTCACGCATGACCGGCACCGTACCGTGGACGATCGTCCTTACGGCGGCGGACCGGGGATGTTGATGATGGTACAACCCTTGCGGGATGCCATTCACACAGCAAAAGCCGCGGCAGGTGAAGGCGCAAAGGTGATTTATCTGTCACCTCAGGGACGCAAGCTTGATCAAGCGGGCGTGAGCGAACTGGCGACGAATCAAAAGCTGATTCTGGTCTGTGGTCGCTACGAAGGGATAGATGAGCGCGTAATTCAAACCGAGATTGACGAAGAATGGTCTATCGGCGATTACGTTCTCAGCGGTGGTGAGTTACCAGCGATGACGCTGATTGACTCCGTTGCCCGGTTCATTCCGGGTGTACTGGGCCATGAAGCTTCGGCAACGGAAGATTCCTTTGCCGATGGGTTGCTGGACTGCCCACACTATACTCGTCCTGAAGTGTTAGAAGGGATGGAAGTCCCGGCGGTGTTACTGTCTGGAAACCATGCCGAGATACGTCGCTGGCGTTTGAAGCAGTCGCTGGGCCGAACCTGGCTTAGAAGACCTGAACTTCTGGAAAACCTGGCTCTGACTGAAGAGCAAGCAAAGTTGCTGGCCGAGTTCAAAACTGAACACGCGAACCAGCAGCATGAACATGATGGGAAGGCGTAATACGCTCCCGAATATCAGTTTACCCAGGATAAGAGATTAAATTATGAGCAACATTATTAAGCAACTTGAACAAGAGCAGATGAAGCAGGACGTACCTTCCTTCCGTCCAGGTGACACCGTGGAAGTGAAAGTATGGGTTGTTGAAGGTTCCAAAAAACGTCTGCAGGCATTCGAGGGCGTGGTTATCGCTATTCGTAACCGCGGTCTGCACTCTGCATTCACTGTTCGTAAAATTTCCAACGGCGAAGGCGTTGAGCGTGTCTTCCAGACTCACTCTCCGGTAGTTGACAGCATTGCTGTTAAACGTCGTGGTGCTGTACGTAAAGCTAAACTGTACTACCTGCGTGAGCGTACTGGTAAGTCTGCTCGTATTAAAGAGCGTCTGAACTAAGATTCGCTTAAGCGACATCCTGTTAGAAAGGGCTGGCCGAAAGGCCGGCCCTTTTTTTATCGCATCGCACCTCTCGCATTAACCCTTTTGTCATAAATCATTTACAATGCTTGCCTCTTGAATGGAGGGAAAGTGGGCAACGTACTGCATCAGCACAACTGGAAACGCGCAGCGGCCTTGACCGCGCTGTTTGCGATCCTGCTGATCGTGGTAGCGCCGCTTATCTCCGTCTCCTTGCAGAAAGATCCCATGAGTGCCATGCCGGGCATGCATCATGACATGAGCATGATGTCGATGGACGCGCATCATGGCGATACGCCTCATACGATGCCTGTCGACCATGCGGAAGCGTGCGGTTACTGCGTGCTGTTAGCGCATGTACCTGGCATGATGCTGGCGCTGATCGTCCTGCTCTGCGTGGTGCTGCAACGGCTTCGCCTTAAGCCGCCGCGTCAGGCGGTCAGCCATTGGCACTTTTTCCCCTGGCTTTACCCCGATACCCGCGCGCCGCCGCGGCAGTCTGCTTTCTCCCTTTAAAAAAATATCGATAACTTTTTGCCTTAAAAAGGAAAAGTATGACTACCTGCACACCGCGCGCGGCATGGGGAAACCTGCTGCGTCGCCTCCATTTCTACATCGGGCTGTTTGTTGGCCCGTTTATCTTCTTCGCTGCGTTAACCGGTACGCTGTATGTGGCGACGCCACAGCTGGAAAATGTCCTCTATCGGCACGCGCTCCACACCGATTCCGCGGGCGAGCCGCAGCCGCTGGCGAACCAAATTGCCGTGGCGGAAAAAATCGTGGGTTCAGATTTGCGTTTGCACGCCGTTCGTCCGGGGCTGGTTGAAGGCGAAACCACCCGCGTGATGTTTGCTGACCCGACGCTGGGGCCATCGGAAAACCGGGCTATCTTTGTCGATCCGGTAAATCTGACGGTGCTGGGGGATATGACGGTGTACGGCACTAGCGGGATTTTACCGCTGCGCCAGACCATTGATTATTTGCATACCTCTTTGATGCTGGGTGATATCGGGCGTCTCTATAGCGAACTGGCCGCCTCGTGGATGTGGGTTGCCGCATTGGGCGGTATTGCCCTGTGGTTTTATACCCGACCGAAACGGCGGATTAACAACCGCTTCCAGAACCGTCGTCGTGTGCATGTGGTATTAGGCTGGATCCTGCTGGGCGGAATGCTGTTGTTCTCCGCAACCGGCCTGACGTGGTCGCAGTGGGCGGGCGGAAACGTCGATAAACTCCGGGCACAAATGAACTGGCTTACGCCTCAGGTGAACACCACGCTTTCAGGTGCGCCTGCCATGATGGACGAACACGCGGAGCATCGCGGTCACCATGCCGGCATGATGATGCCTGAAATGGCGATGGATCTGACGCAATTTGATGGCGTATTAAACGCGGCGCGTAAAGCGGGGATTGATGCCAGCAAGCTTGAGATCCGCCCGGCGAAAACGGCGGACCGTGCCTGGACCGTGACGGAAATCGATCGCAGCTGGCCAACTCAGGTGGATGCGGTTGCGGTTGATCCCGGTACGATGCAGGTTCTGGACAGAACCCGATTTGAGGATTTCCCGCTAATGGCAAAACTGACCCGCTGGGGCGTAGATTTCCATATGGGGATTTTATTCGGGCTGGTGAATCAGCTGCTGCTCGTTGCCTTCGGGCTTGCCCTGTGCGTGCTTATCATCTGGGGGTACCGGATGTGGTGGATGCGTCGCCCGGCACAATCGGCAGTCAATCCGGTACAAACGCTTTGTCAGTGCTGGCTGGCGCTGTCAGGATGGGGAAGAGGTGTTACGCTCATCATCAGCGTGCTACTGGGGCTGGCTTTGCCTGTGATGGGGGGGAGTCTGGCGCTGTTTATTCTGATCGACTGGCTACGCTGGCGAGCGGCAACAGGCGTGTCGCTCGCCGAATCATCCGCTAAATAACCCTATGGCGTGCTGATAACCACTGATACCCGGCGGTTTTCAGCGCGCCCTTGCGCGGTACTGTTGCTCGCAATCGGGTATTTTTTGCCTAATCCCCGGGTGGTGAGATTCTCGCGCGGGATATTCGCTCCCTTTGCCCATGCGTCGGCAACGGCATTGGCACGTTTTAACGACAGCGCTTCGTTGTAACTTTCTTCGCCGTAATTATCCGTATGACCATCCATTCGAGCGTGATTCAGGCCGGTTTTCGCCAGACGAGCGGCCATGGATTGGATCTGTGTTTCACTTTCGGAACGGAGTCTGGCGTCATTTTTATCAAACAGAATGGTATCCGATAATCCCAGGGACCAGTCGCCGTTCAGTTCGTTAAAACCGTAGGACTTCATCGCTGCAATTTGTTCTGGCGTGAATTTACCTTCAGGCGGCGACTGACAGCCTGCCAGAACCAGTGAGGCCAGGACTAACGGCGCGAAGTATCGTTTTAACATAGTATATCCTTTCTAACTTATTGTTTTTGTACGCTGGTTTTTGACCTGGTACATATTGCGGTCGGCTTTTTCCAGTAATGCTTCAACGGACGCATTTTCCCACGCCAGAGCAAAGCCAATGCTGAGTGACATTGATGCTTTTTGTCCGTTATGCAGATCAAACGGACGGATAAACTGCTGCGATAACGCAGCACAAATGTGTTGAACTTCAAGCTCAGAATGAACGCCGTACAGCACCATGGCAAATTCGTCACCGCCAAGGCGATAGGACTGATGGCGCTTATCGCCAAATTCCACCATCCTGCTGGCGACTTCAATCAGCACGCAGTCTCCTGCCGCGTGTCCCCAGGTGTCATTGATAAACTTAAAATTATCACCATCAAGGAAGAGCAGGGCCGAATTTATTCTCGCCGAAGGGTCGTTCATCAGTGCCGCAATGCTGTTACGAAACGCTGCGCGGTTAGCAAGGCCGGTGAGCGGATCGTGCATGGCGGTACGCAATAGTTGGGCATTTTTCGCCTGAAGCTTAAGCTGCCACTCCTCCATCTCATCCAGGAGGCTGTTGAAGTCTTCACCAAACTGGTGGAACTCTTCGATGCGCCCATCTTTCACCCGTCGGGAGAAATTACGGTTTGTACGGACGTCATGTACCACATCGGTGATGTTTTGCAGGGCCGTGACCATGCCGTGATGCAGAGAGTGGGTAATGGCGATCGCGACGACGGTGGCAAAAAGAATACAGCCGGTAAGAACGGCAAACGACATCCAGATGAAGTGGCTAATCAGGCTGTCACGCGCGGTAAGGCGAATTTCGCCGATCATCGAACCGTTATGCATGATTGGCTGTGCAATCGGTACAGGGAAAAGCCAGCGGCTGACCAGCGCCCCCAGCGTGTCGTTATTATCCTTCGGATTCCAGGACCAGTATGCAAAACGCTTTTTGTGTACGTTAATGACTTCTGCTACGGCAAACTGCCCCTGCTTACCCAGGGCTGCGAGGGTTTCGTTGGCGGCCAACGAATCGTTGAAAACCAGAGAGGCTTCAAGACTGTGGCTCATGGTGGCGCCGGTTAATTCGAGATTCTTTTGCGCGTATTGTTTTAACGTCACGACGGAAGCAAAACAGAGTAACAGCCATATAAGCGTCATCGTGATGATGACGCTTATCATGCTGTTTCGCCTCAGCGTTCTTTTAAACGTTGGACGTGGCGTCGAGGTGAAATCTTTATCCATGCTGCTTATTCCGTGCAAGCATTAATACATCGGGATTGACCCTGACACCACTGCGCGTCAATGCATCCAGATTGACGGAAAACCGCACCTGGCCACGTTCGATTATCAGGCAAAAAGCACTGCCAATAACACATTCCGGATTTTGCTCTGAGATTAATAGCAATGCTCTGCCCTGATATTGACTTATTAATTCAAGTTGTTTTGCCGGCGGTTCAGACCCGAAATAAACAGCATCGCACGTCGCGTCCAGGGCTTCCCGATCGTTACGGACAATAACGGGAGTGTAGGGTAACTCGGTATGCCCTTCATTGCCGCTGAGCGCGTGCGTGTAGTGAGAGGTGGCATAAATGCAAAGCCTGGGCTGTCCGGAAAGTGACGGCCATCGCGTATAGCTCACAATCCCCGAGACAATCGAACGTACCGATTTATCCGTCTCCGTGAGCGCGCCTGCCGTCGCCGGGCCCACCATAAGAAACAGCATTAACACCAGAGTGAGTCGGAACAAAGAGATCAAGTATGAATTTCTCACCAGAATCCGCCGTACCGCTCCGGAAATAGATGTCCTTAAGAGATGCGGGCAGAATACCATTGTTTGTCTGAGCCGTCATTATGTCAGAAATAGCCTTCGGCTGACCTAAGCTAAATCCTACAGTGGTTTATTTTCCAGGGGATAAACACAGACTTAATTAAGTCTGCTGGAACGCATACTTTCGTCCATTCCTTTTTGCCATGACGCACGGAGTTTCACAGCATTTTCAACACTATCACAACTGGCAGGATAAGATTTGCCCGCTAATCCCCAGGCATGAATAAAACCCTCTTCGCATACTTTCTTCTGACCATCAGCGTAGCCGCGGAGATATTCGCTACGATCAACATGAGGGTCATTAAAACTATCGGCCAGGGTCTGGTTATCTTTAACCGGCAAGCCATTCATGGCGTCTTCTTTTCCGGCACTGAACCAGTCCGGAGTCGTCCAGTGGGGCTGAAAAGTGTAAGGATTAATCTGGCAGCCCGATAAAAACAGCAACAACAGCACCAGAGCAATTGAGCGCATAGCGATTCTCCTTTTTTCTTCAGCATAGCCTGGCGGAAGAAAATCGGAGTGTAATTTAAAGTTTACGTATTTAACGGCTGTTTTTTGCTAATAATTAGCATCTGTAAAGTAATATTTACGGATTTTGGATTGAAATCTTTACTTGTTGTGGTATCGTGTGCTTCACCTCATCGAGGATAACAACTATCGCAAACGAGCATTACAGGATCGCCATCATGCAAAAAGACGCGCTGAACAACGTACATATTACTGACGAACAGGTTTTAATTACCCCGGATCAACTGAAAGCAGCATTCCCGCTGAGTGCCGCGCAGGAGGCTCAAATTGAGCACTCTCGCCAGACCATTTCTGACATTATCGCTGGTCGCGATCCGCGCCTGCTGGTGGTCTGTGGTCCTTGCTCTATTCACGATCCTGAAACCGCCATTGAGTACGCTCATCGATTTAAAGCATTAGCGGAGGAGGTCAGCGATAGCCTCTATCTGGTGATGCGCGTCTATTTTGAGAAGCCACGCACGACCGTTGGCTGGAAAGGGTTGATTAACGATCCGCACATGGATGGCTCGTTTGATGTGGAAGCAGGGCTGAAGATTGCGCGTCGCCTGCTGGTGGAGCTGGTTAGCATGGGGCTGCCGCTGGCAACCGAAGCGCTTGATCCGAACAGCCCGCAATACCTGGGCGATCTGTTCAGCTGGTCTGCGATTGGTGCGCGCACGACGGAATCGCAAACCCACCGCGAGATGGCGTCTGGTCTGTCGATGCCGGTTGGTTTTAAAAACGGTACCGATGGCAGTCTGGCGACGGCGATCAACGCTATGCGCGCCGCCGCAATGCCGCACCGTTTTGTGGGTATCAACCAGGCGGGCCAGGTGTGCCTCCTGCAAACTCAGGGTAACCCGGACGGTCATGTGATCCTGCGCGGCGGTAAAGCGCCAAACTACAGCCCGGCAGATGTGGCGCAGTGTGAAAAAGAGATGGAGCAGGCGGGACTGCGCCCGGCACTGATGGTAGATTGCAGTCATGGTAATTCGAATAAAGATTATCGTCGCCAGCCCGCGGTTGCCGAATCCGTGGTCGCACAGATCAAAGACGGCAACCGTTCGATTATCGGTCTGATGATTGAGAGCAACATTCATGAAGGTAATCAGTCATCTGAACAACCGCGCAGTGCGATGAAGCACGGCGTCTCCGTGACGGATGCCTGCATCAGCTGGGAAACCACCGATGCGCTGCTGCGTGAGATCCATAAAGATTTAAATGGCCAGCTGGCGACGCGTCTGGCTTAAGAGGTTAGCTATGGTTGCTGAATTGACCGCATTACGCGATCAAATTGATGAAGTGGACAAGGCGCTGCTGGATCTGCTGGCGCGACGTATGGCACTGGTTGCTGAAGTCGGTGAAGTAAAAAGTAAATACGGCCTGCCGATTTACGTTCCGGAGCGCGAAGCCTCAATGCTGGCTTCCCGTCGTAAAGAGGCCCAGTCGCTGGGTGTTTCGCCGGATTTGATTGAAGATGTGCTGCGTCGCGTAATGCGCGAATCCTATTCCAGCGAAAACGACAAAGGCTTCAAAACCCTCTGTCCGTCCCTGCGTCCGGTGGTGATTGTCGGCGGCGGCGGGCAGATGGGGCGTCTGTTTGAAAAAATGCTGACGCTTTCTGGCTACCAGGTGCGCATTCTGGAGAAAGAGGACTGGGCCCAGGCGCCAGAACTGATGAAAGACGCGGGAATGGTTATCGTCAGCGTGCCGATCCACGTGACGGAGCAGATCATCGGAAAACTTCCGCCTTTACCGCAGGATTGCATCCTGGTGGACCTTGCTTCTGTCAAAAATGGTCCGCTGCAGGCAATGCTGGCCGCGCATACGGGTCCGGTACTGGGTCTGCACCCGATGTTTGGCCCGGACAGCGGCAGCCTGGCGAAGCAAGTGGTGGTTTACTGCGACGGGCGTCAGCCGGAAGCCTATCAGTGGTTCCTCGAACAGATTCAGGTATGGGGCGCACGACTGCACCGCATCAGCGCGGTCGAGCACGATCAGAACATGGCGTTTATTCAGGCACTGCGCCACTTTGCGACCTTTGCCTACGGTCTGCATCTGGCGGAAGAGAACGTGCAGCTTGAACAGCTGCTGGCGCTCTCATCACCGATCTATCGTCTGGAACTGGCGATGGTTGGACGTCTGTTTGCGCAGGATCCCCAGCTTTACGCCGACATTATTATGTCGTCCGAAAATAATCTGGCACTGATCAAACGTTACTATCAGCGCTTTGGCGAAGCCATTACGCTGCTGGAGCATGGCGACAAGCAGGCGTTTATCGACAGTTTCCGTAAAGTGGAGCATTGGTTCGGTGATTACGCCACGCGTTTCCAGAGCGAGAGCCGCACGCTGTTGCGCCAGGCAAATGACAGTCGCCAGTAATCCGATGATGTATATACTGAAAGCCAGCATTGCTGGCTTTTTTCATTTTGGGGAACTGTCATGGCTGAACCGCAGCTGCTGTTGAATTACACCGGGCACCTGCCTGAGTGTCCGACATGGAGCGCTGAAGAGCATGCGCTCTACTGGGCCGATATCCTGGAAGGCGAAATCCACCGATATCATCTGCCAACGGCAGAACACACCGTGCTCTCTTTCCATGAGGAAGTGGGCTGTTTTGCGTTGCGTGAACGCGGCGGGTTTATCGTGGCCATGCGCAATGGCATCTGGCTTGCCGATAAGCATGGCCTCCTGCAGCGTAAGGTGTGCGATAACCCCTCTAACCCACAGCTGGCGCGTTTTAATGACGGGGGAACCGACAGTATGGGGCGTTTCTATGCGGGGACGTTCTGGGGGCCGGGGGATTACAACGGCGCGTTGCTGATGCGTATCGACAACGATCTGACACCGAAAGTAATCCAGTGTGATATTCACGGGCATAACGGCTTAGCGTTTAGTCCGGATAAGCGGTGGATGTATACCTCCGATACGCCGAATGGGGTGATCTATCGCACTCCGATTGATGAGCAGGGTGAACCCGGCAGACGCGAGATCTTTCGTCAATTTAAAGAGGGCGAAGGTATACCGGACGGCGCGGCAGTCGATGTGGAAGGCTGCTACTGGAGCGCACTGTTTGACGGCTGGCGTATCGCACGTTTTTCACCGCAAGGGGAGCAGCTGGAAGAGTATCGCTTGCCTGTACGTTGCCCGACGATGGTCTGCTTTGGCGGCGATGATATGAAAACGCTGTTCATTACGACCACGCGGGAAAATATGGATGCAGAAGAGGTGGCTGAGTATCCGCTCTCCGGCGCCATCTTCACCCTGCCCGTAAATGTGGCAGGGATGAAGAAAAGTCGCTTTATCGAACGTTAGCTTGGATCGACAGGCACGACGTTTTCGCTCGGATAGCAGCCCAGCACTTTCATGGAACGGGTTATCTCACCCAGTTCACGCAGGGCCTTCTGCATGGAGGCAGACTTCAGGTTGGCCTGGATATCGAGATAAAACATCTCCTCCCACGGGTTACCGTGAATTGGACGCGATTCCAGTTTGGTCATGATCAGGTTGTGGTTGCGCAGCACCAGCAGGGCTTCAACCAGTGCACCCGCCTGTTGTCCGGTCGCCATCAGCAGCGTGGTTTTCGCTGGAACCTGGTCTGACACATTGATGGACTTGCGCGCCAGCACCACGAAACGGGTAATATTTTGCGTCTGGTTTGCCAGGTTGCGCTCCAGCACCTGTAAGCCATACAACGCGCCACCCGCCTCGCTACCGAGTGCAGCGACGGCTGGCGAGTTAGCCTGCGCCACTTTTTCCATTGCCGCGGAGGTGCTTTCGGTGTACTCGATTTTCCAGTTCGGATAGCGGTTCAGGAACTGGCTGCACTGCTGGAACGGCTGGGGATGACTGTAGACGGTTTCTATCTTGCTCAGATCGGTTGAGCCGGAGACCAGCACGCAGTGATCGATAGGGATCGTCAGCTCGCCAACCAGCGACAGGCTGGTGTGCTGCAGCAAATCGTAAACGTCGTTGATGGCACCCGAACTGGTGTTTTCAATGGGCACGACGGCGTAATCCGCCTGGCCGGTCTCGACCTGGTTAAAGATATCGGCAAATTTTGCGCAGCCGCTCTCAATAAATTCTTCGAAATGGCGAGCGGCATACTGACGTGCGGCCAGGTGAGAGTAAGAGCCTTTCGGGCCGAGGAAGGCGATACGCGCAGAATGCGGGTTAGTTTTGTTCAGATGCTGCTGGAGCAGCGCTTGCTGAGTGAGAACGGAGTCTTCAATGATGAGCTGGAACAACCGGGTGATGTAATGGGCATCGAGGTGGTGCACTTTGCCGAGCTGGATCAGACGTTCCAGCAGATCGCGTTCGCGGTCAATATCACGTACCGGACGATGGGAGTCCAGTTTGGCTTTCCCTACTTCAACGGCGAGCATGCGACGTTCGGCCAGCAGTGCCAGTAATTTCTCATCCAGCGCGCTGATTTTTACGCGCAGATCCAGTAACGGGTTTTCCGGTGTCATAGTGTCGCCTGTCTCATTTTATCGTTATCAATAAAAAAGGCCCCCCGGTGTGGGAGGCCTTGTTGTTCGTCTTCGCATTCTTTTTCACACGACGAAACGCCTCCCGGTCAGGGGAAGGTAAAAAAGAATGCGAAGAAGAACGGCGTAAGTTTCATAACATCATCCTGTGATTGATACCGTTAAAGTACCTGTACTGTTTTCACCCTGTCAATAAAAAACGCGCCCGAAGGCGCGTTGGCGGTACACTCAATTTAAAGGATTACTCTTCTTCAACTTCTTCCGCGAAGCTGGCGTCTTTCACCGAGGATGCGGCGCGACGGGCTTCACCTTTGTGTTGCACTTTATTGAGCTGCCGTTCCAGCTTGTTGATCAAATCGTTAATAGCCGTGTACATATCTTCATGTTTTGCGCTGGCGACCAGATGGCCGTTTGGAGTATTGATAGTTGCGTCAGCGATGAAACCCTGTGGCTCCTTAGACAGAATGATATGCGGGTTAATCAGGTGAGTTTGCCATTTATCCAGTTTGGCGAGACGGTCTGCGACGTGCTGGCGAATTGCCGGAGTAATTTCCATTTGTTTACTGGTAATGTTCATTGTCATAAATTTTACCTCTTGTCTTTCCGTCTTGGTGATTCCAGCATACCCGACCTAATGTCAAAATGTGTGATTTAGATCACGTTATTTTGTCGGTTTTTGTCAGGGAATCTTTTTTGTGAGGCAGGGCAGGAAGAGGTGAGATTTACCTTGTGGAAGGCAAAAATTGCGGTCATAGTTGACGGGATGAGTTGAGATAAAGCGCTTCAGCGAATATCAGAAATGGATACAAAAACGGCAGCCTTCGGGCTGCCGTTTTGCATTGAAGCACTATCAGGTGTTGCTGCTATTAGCGGCGATAATTTTCGCCACTTTTTCAGCCTGAGTGGTCATCTGCATCTGACGGTAAGCATTTTCCATCAGCTTCAGGCCGTCACGCGTTGCCTGAGTATCCGGGTAATCACGCAGCATACCTTCTACGCGGTTAACCACGGCAACCCATGCGCCACGGCGGGTATAGTATTCCGCAACGGAGTATTCATACTTCGCCAGGCGATCTTTCAGGAACACCAGACGTTTGGTCGCGTCGGTCACGTACTGACTGTTTGGATAGCCGCGCACCAGTTTGGAGAAGTCATTGAAGGCATCACGCGCATGCTGGGGATCACGATCGGAACGATCCACGCCGAAGAAGCCCTGCAGAGCACTGTCATCCAGCGCCATGTTGGTCAGACCGCGCATGTACATGACGTAATCGATGTTAGGATGAGTCGGATTCAGACGCATGAAACGATCGATAGTTGCCTGAGCCAGCGGCAGGTCGGCATTTTTGTAGTATGCGTAGATAAGATCTAATTGTACCTGCTGCGAATACGGACCAAATGGATAGCGATTATCCAACGCTTCCAGTTGCGTTATCGCCTGTTTCCAGTTACCGTCCTGCAACTTTTGTTGTGCAGTCGCATAGATTTCATTCGGCGGATTGTCAGGGACCTGTTCATTCGAACCGGAGCAGCCCACCAAAGCCAGGCTCAACGTGGCCGCTGCCACCAGATATTTCATGCGCGTCATGACGTTTTGACTTTCCTCAAATGTTTGTCCGGGAGAAACTCTGTTCCTGCTCCCGATTAAGACCAGCTACAATAGCACACTATATTAAACGGCAAAGCCGTAAAACCCAACGTTAAACAAAGAAGCAGTTTATGGCACAACGAGTAGAACTCACCGCAACAGTCTCCGAAAATCAGCTCGGTCAACGCTTAGATCAGGCTTTGGCCGAATTGTTCCCTGATTATTCGCGTTCACGCATAAAAGAATGGATCCTTGACCAGCGCGTGCTGGTAAACGGCAAGATCTGGGACAAACCAAAAGAGAAAGTGTTTGGTGGGGAAGCTGTTGCCATCAATGCTGAAATCGAAGAGGAAATCCGCTTCGAGCCGCAGGATATCCCACTGGACATCGTCTATGAAGATGATGACATTCTGGTAATCAACAAGCCGCGCGACCTGGTTGTTCATCCGGGGGCGGGGAACCCTGACGGTACGGTACTTAATGCACTTCTCCATTACTATCCGCCGATTGCTGACGTCCCGCGCGCGGGTATCGTTCACCGTCTGGATAAAGACACCACCGGTCTGATGGTCGTGGCAAAGACCGTTCCTGCTCAGACCCGTCTGGTGGAATCACTGCAGCTGCGTGAAATTACCCGTGAATACGAAGCGGTAGCCATTGGCCACATGACCGCTGGCGGCACGGTAGAAGAACCGATTAGCCGTCACCCGACCAAACGCACTCATATGTCGGTGCACCCGATGGGGAAACCAGCGGTGACGCACTATCGCATTATGGAGCATTTCCGTATTCATACGCGCCTGCGCCTGCGCCTGGAAACCGGTCGTACGCACCAGATCCGTGTTCATATGGCCCACATTACCCATCCGCTGGTGGGGGATCAGGTATACGGCGGTCGTCCGCGTCCGCCAAAAGGCGCATCGGATGAGTTCATCAGCGTACTGCGCAAGTTCGATCGTCAGGCGCTTCACGCGACCATGCTGCGTCTCTATCACCCCATCACCGGTATTCAGATGGAGTGGCATGCGCCTCTCCCACAGGATATGGTGGAACTGATTGACGCCATGCGTGCTGATTTCGAAGAACATAAGGACCATGTGGACTGGTTATGACCAAACTGATTGTCCCGGAGTGGCCACTACCTGAAGGCGTGGCCGCCTGCAGCTCAACTCGTACTGGCGGAGTCAGCCAGGGCGCGTGGGAGTCGTTGAATCTCGGCGCACACTGTGGCGATAACCTGGATCATGTAGAAGAGAACCGCAGGCGTCTGTTTGCTGCGGGGAATCTGCCTTCGAAACCGGTCTGGCTGGAACAGGTTCATGGTAAAGCGGTGCTGAAGCTGACGGGAGAACCTTACGCTTCTAAACGCGTAGACGCCTCTTACAGCAATACTCCGGGCACGGTTTGTGCCGTTATGACCGCCGATTGTCTGCCGGTTTTGTTCTGTAACCGGGCAGGTACTGAAGTGGCTGCCGCGCATGCAGGCTGGCGTGGATTGTGTGAGGGCGTGCTGGAAGAGACCGTCGCCTGCTTTAACGATGATTCTGCCAATATCATGGCCTGGCTGGGTCCGGCGATTGGCCCTCGTGCTTTTGAAGTGGGGCCGGAAGTTCGCGAAGCATTCATGGAAAAAGATCCGCAAGCCGCTGAGGCTTTTCAGCCTTCCGGTGAAAAATATCTGGCAGATATTTACCAGCTTGCCCGTCAGCGCCTGAATAGCGTCGGTGTCACGCAGATCTTCGGCGGAGATCGCTGTACTTTCACCGAAAAGGGTGATTTTTTCTCTTATCGCCGCGACAAGACTACGGGTCGTATGGCAAGTTTTATTTGGCTGATATAACCTAAAGAATCAAGACGATCCGGAACGTGCCGTTTTCTTTTCACATAATTCAGATCATTAACCTTGAATAATTGAGGGATGACCTCATTTAATCTCCAGTAGCAAATTTGACCTGTTTATGGGAGGAGTTATGCGTCTGGATCGTCTTACTAATAAATTCCAGCTTGCTCTTGCCGATGCCCAGTCGCTCGCGCTGGGGCACGACAACCAATTCATCGAACCTCTTCATTTAATGAGCGCCTTGCTGAATCAGGAAGGGGGATCGGTACGTCCTTTATTAACGTCTGCTGGCATTAATGCTGGCCAGTTACGCACCGCTATCGATCAGGCACTGAGCCGTTTACCGCAGGTAGAAGGTACCGGCGGTGATGTTCAGCCGTCTCAGGATCTGGTGCGCGTGCTGAACCTTTGCGACAAGCTGGCGCAAAAACGTGGGGACAACTTTATTTCGTCAGAGCTGTTTGTTCTGGCGGCGCTTGAATCACGCGGTACCTTAACCGACCTGCTGAAATCTGCCGGTGCAACCACCGCCAATGTGACTCAGGCGATTGAGAAAATGCGCGGAGGTGAAAGCGTGAACGATCAGGGAGCCGAAGACCAACGTCAGGCTTTGAAGAAATTTACGGTCGATCTGACCGAACGTGCTGAGCAGGGCAAACTTGACCCGGTCATCGGCCGTGACGAAGAGATCCGCCGTACGATTCAGGTATTGCAGCGTCGTACCAAGAACAACCCGGTTCTGATTGGTGAGCCCGGTGTGGGTAAAACCGCCATTGTTGAAGGGCTGGCGCAGCGTATCGTAAACGGTGAAGTGCCGGAAGGGCTGAAAGGTCGCCGCGTGCTGGCACTGGATATGGGGGCGCTGGTGGCCGGGGCGAAATACCGCGGTGAGTTTGAAGAGCGTCTGAAAGGTGTGCTTAACGACCTGGCTAAACAGGAAGGCAACGTCATTCTGTTTATTGACGAACTGCACACCATGGTGGGGGCCGGTAAGGCCGACGGCGCGATGGATGCCGGGAACATGCTGAAACCAGCCCTGGCACGTGGTGAACTGCATTGCGTTGGCGCCACGACGCTGGATGAGTACCGCCAGTACATTGAGAAAGATGCTGCTCTGGAACGTCGTTTCCAGAAAGTGTTTGTTGCCGAGCCAAGCGTTGAAGATACCATCGCGATTTTGCGTGGTCTGAAAGAACGTTATGAGCTGCATCACCATGTGCAAATCACCGACCCGGCGATTGTGGCGGCTGCGACGCTTTCGCACCGTTATATTGCTGACCGTCAGTTGCCGGATAAAGCGATCGACCTGATTGATGAAGCGGCGTCGAGCATTCGTATGCAGATTGACTCGAAACCGGAAGAACTGGACAGGCTCGACCGTCGTATCATTCAGCTCAAGCTGGAACAGCAGGCGCTGAAGAAAGAGTCTGATGAAGCCAGTAAGAAACGCCTCGATATGCTCAACGAAGAACTGGACGACAAAGAGCGTCAGTATTCTGAGCTGGAAGAAGAGTGGAAAGCCGAGAAAGCTTCACTGTCTGGCACGCAGACCATTAAAGCGGAACTTGAGCAGGCGAAAATCGCCATCGAACAGGCTCGCCGTGTGGGCGATCTGGCGCGAATGTCCGAGTTGCAGTACGGCAAAATCCCGGAGCTGGAAAAACAGCTTGAGATCGCCACGCAGTCGGAAGGCAAAACCATGCGTCTGTTACGTAATAAAGTGACGGATGCAGAAATTGCAGAAGTGCTGGCTCGCTGGACCGGTATTCCGGTGGCGCGCATGATGGAAAGCGAACGCGATAAACTGCTGCGTATGGAGCAGGATCTGCATCAGCGCGTGATCGGTCAGGACGAGGCGGTTGAAGCCGTCTCCAATGCCATCCGCCGTAGCCGTGCGGGGCTGTCCGATCCTAATCGCCCGATTGGTTCGTTCCTGTTCCTGGGGCCGACCGGTGTCGGTAAGACCGAGCTGTGCAAAGCGCTGGCTAACTTTATGTTCGATAGCGACGATGCGATGGTGCGCATCGACATGTCCGAGTTTATGGAAAAACACTCCGTCTCGCGTCTGGTCGGGGCGCCTCCAGGATATGTCGGTTATGAAGAAGGTGGCTATCTGACAGAAGCGGTGCGTCGCCGTCCTTATTCCGTCATTCTGCTGGATGAGGTGGAAAAAGCGCACCCGGATGTGTTCAACATTCTGCTTCAGGTGCTGGATGATGGCCGTCTGACTGACGGGCAGGGGAGAACGGTCGACTTCCGTAATACTGTCGTCATTATGACATCGAACCTGGGTTCTGATTTGATTCAGGAACGTTTCGGTGAGCTGGACTACGGCCATATGAAGGATCTGGTGATGGGGGTGGTCAGCCATAGCTTCCGTCCAGAGTTCATCAACCGTATTGATGAAGTGGTGGTGTTCCATCCTCTGGGTGAGAAACACATTGCGTCGATTGCGCAGATCCAGCTGCAGCGTCTGTACAAACGTCTGGAAGAGCGTGGATATGAAATTCACATCTCTGACGATGCGCTGAAATTGTTGAGCGAGAACGGTTATGATCCGGTGTATGGTGCGCGTCCGTTGAAACGTGCTATCCAGCAGCAGATCGAAAACCCGCTGGCGCAGCAGATCCTGTCCGGGGAGCTGATTCCGGGCAAAGTTATCCGTCTGGAAGCCAACGACGATCGCATTGTGGCAGTGCAGTAAGTCACAAAACGCAAAAACGAGCCGCTTGCGGCTCGTTTTTGTTTAAAAACCAGGCGAGAATTGAGGTCTGGGAAGTGTTTTGCCTGGAAAGTGAGCAGTCAGTAAATAATTTTCACTTTATCCTTGCAGGTTCGGAATTACTCCCTATAATGCGCCTCCACTGACACGGAACAACGGCACACAAGCCGCCGGGCCAGCAGAGAAAAGCAAAATAAACGCTTGACTCTGAAAGAGGAAAGCGTAATATACGCCACCTCGCAACGGTGAGCGAAAG